>JAESGM010000257.1_pt1 | contig 86934 bp, 81 predicted proteins | sample 9269721 | NCBI WGS metagenome assembly JAESGM01 (sample SAMN15720920, study PRJNA650825) | algae metagenome | isolation source: Komarekiella atlantica HA4396-MV6 and co-occurring heterotrophs from... | place: USA: Theobald House, Kauai, HI | collected 2009-07-29 | reverse complement strand
AAGGGCGCGCAGGACGGCTTCTTCCTGATGGTGGAATCGGCCCGCATCGACAAGTACAGCCACTCGCTCGACTGGGAGCGCGCGGTGTTCGACACGATCATGCTCGACAACGCCGTCAAAGCCGCCAAGGACTTCGCTGGGGATCGCAACGACACGCTGATCATCGTCGTGCCGGACCACGCCCATCCGATCTCGATCATCGGCACCTATGACGATGATCGCCCGGGCCAGCTGCTGCGCGACAAGCTCGGCACCTATGCCGACTCGCTGCCGCCGAACTACGGGCCGCGCGATGCCGACGGCTACCCGACCAAGGTCGACACTTCGCGCCGCCTCGCCATCGCCTTCGGCAGCTATCCCGACACCTGCGATACCGGCAAGCCGTTCATGGATGGCGAGCGTGTCCCGGCCGTGAAGGGCCCGGATGGCAAGACCAATGTCGCCAACGAGAAGGACTGCACCGGTCCGCTCGCCACCCGCAAGCAGGGCAACCTGCCTTTCGACGCCAATTCCGGTGTCCACGCCGCCGACGATGTGCTGCTGACCGCCATGGGCCCGGGCGCCGAGCGCTTCCGCGGCCACAAGCCGAACACCTTCGTCTTCCGCGTCATGGCGGAAGCGCTGGCCCTCGGCGGCAAGTGAGCGACAACTCACCATCGCGGCGCCCGTCAGGGCGCCGTACATTTTCCCGCCGCGGGCTCCTCATGGGGCTCGCGGCTTTGCCCGTCTCCTTGCCTGCGCTCGCCGCCGAAGCGGAGATGCTGACCTTCGACGGGCTCTACAAATCCTTTGGTGTGCTCGGCTTCCAGTTCTCCGACCGGGCGACTTCGCTGCGCGGCAAGCCGGTTCGGATGACCGGCTACATGGCGCCGCCGCTGAAGCCCGAGAGCCATTTCTTCGTGCTGACCCGAGAGCCCCTGGCGATCTGCCCGTTCTGCCAGTCGGATGCCGACTGGCCGGTCGATATCGTCGTCGTCTTCATGCGCGCAGCAACGCCGATGGTCAGCGCCGGCCAGAAGGTCGCGGTTAGCGGTCGGCTCGAGATCGGCTCGTCGACCGATGCCGAGACCGGCTTCGTCAGCCAGATCAGGCTCGTCGATGCCGGCTTCCACAGTGTCTGAGCAATCGGGCGGCGCGGCCCGCCCACTGAGGTTCTCCGGCGTCCAGGTCGACCATCGCGACGGCGACGGACGACCTTTTCGCGTGCTCGATATCCCCGAATTCGTCGTGCCTCCCGGCGCGCTGATCGGCCTGCGCGGTCCGTCCGGTTCGGGCAAGACCTCGCTGCTGCATCTCGCGGCCGGCTTCTTCCTGCCCGATGCCGGAAGCATCAGCTGGGGCGATGTCGTGATCTCCGCGCTGCCGGGTGCGGCGCGCGATCGCTGGCGGCGCGAGACGGTCGGCTTCGTCTTCCAGGACTTCCACCTCGTGCCCGAGCTCGACGTGCTCGCCAACATCACCCTGCCGGCGAGTTTCTCGGGCTGGCGGCAGACGAGCGAGCAGGTCTCGCGCGCCACGGCACTCGCCGGACGCATGGGCCTCACCGATCTGCGTCGGGGCGCTGCCGTGCTCTCGCGCGGCGAGCAGCAGCGCGTCGCAATCGCGCGCGCATTGTTCAACGCCCCGGCGCTGATCCTTGCCGACGAGCCGACGGCGAGCCTCGATCCGGCGCATGCGGCCGAGGTCGGCGCGCTGTTGGTCGAGGTCGCCCAGGAGAGCGGTGCGACACTGCTGTGCGCTTCGCATGATCCGGTGTTGCTGGCGCGGATGCAGCAGGTCGCTGTGATCGGCGACGGGCCGCTCCAATTGAAGGCGGCGGCGTGAATCCGCTGCCGATGGTGATCGCTGACTTGCGGGCGCTGCGCTGGACCGCCGCCGCGATCGTGACGCTGGTCGCACTGGCGGTGGCGATCGGGGTTTCCATCGGGGCGCAGGAGCGGGCGCTGCGCCAGGCCTCGGCAAGGGCTGCCGATGATTTCGATCTGTTGATCGGCGCGCCCGGCAGCCAGACGCAACTCCTGATGTCGGCGATCTATCTGCAGCCCGAAGCGCTGCCGCTGATCGACGGACGCGTGATCAATGAGCTCGCCCGCGATCCGCGCGTCGCTGCCGTCGCGCCGCTCGCCTTCGGCGACATCGCCCGCGGCCATCCGGTGATCGGCACGACGCTCGCCTTCGCCGGCCGCTGGGGCCGCCTGCAGCCGAGCGAAGGCCGGTTGTTCGCGCGCGAGGGCGAAGCCGTACTCGGCGCCGACGTCACCTACAGGCTCGGCGACAAGATCGAGCCCTCGCATGCGATTGCCGGTCATTGGCCCAAGCGCCGCGTCGCCGATGCGGAAGAGGCGGGCCATCGCCATGAGGGCCATGCCTATGTCGCGGTCGGCCGGCTGCCGCGATTGGGTTCGCCCTTCGACCGGGCAATCCTGGTGCCGGTCGAGAGCGTCTGGGAGGTGCACGGGCTGGGCAATGGTCATGCCGGCGAGGACGCGGCGCTCGGCCCGCCCTTCGACGGCCCGCGCATTCCCGGCGTGCCGGCGCTGGTGGTGAAGCCTAAGGCTGTCGCCGACGCCTATGCGCTCAGGGCGCGCTACCGGCAGGGCGGTACCATGGCCTTCTTCCCGGCCGAGGTGCTGGTCGGGCTCTATAGCGCGCTCGGCGATGTCGGGCAGGTGCTCAGCGTCGCTTCGCTGCTCAACGCGGTGCTGATCCTGGCGGCGATCTTCCTGCTGCTCGTCGCGGTGACCGGCTTGAGGCGCCGGCGCTATGCCGTGCTGCGCGCGCTCGGGGCGCCCCGCAGCTATGTGTTGCTTGTGGTCTGGCTCGGCATGGCCGGGCTGGTCGCGGCCGGCTGCCTCGCCGGCCTCGGCCTCGGCGCGGCGACGACGCTCGCGGTCTCCGGCCTGTTCGAGGCGCAGACCGGTCTCAGGCTCGCCTTCGCGCTGGGCTCGGCGGAGCTCGCCCAGGTCGGTCTGATCCTGCTGCTTGGCTCGGTCGCGGCGCTCATTCCGGCGGCGCTGTCCTATCGACGCTCGATCACCGCCGGCCTGCGGGGTTGACCCTGCTTTGCCTCTTCCGGTTAAATCCCGGCGGGGGGCGTTGCAGGGATCATCATGCTGCGCGCCATTGTTCTCGTTACGAGTCTCGCTTTCTGCGCACCGGCTTACGCCTATTCCAACGCGCTCAGCCGCGGGGTCGCGGATTTCCTCAACATCTTCAGCGAACAGCCGGTGCCACGCCAGGTGGTGCCCTGGAACGGCGGGCAAGCGCCCGGCACGGTCGTGGTCTCGACCAGCCAGAGGCGGCTTTACTACGTGCTCGGACGAGGGCAGGCGATCCGCTATGGCGTCGGCGTCGGCCGGCGGGGCTTCAGCTGGTCCGGCACCAAGACCGTCTCGCGCAAGCGCGAATGGCCGGATTGGCGCCCGCCGGCGGCGATGCTGAAACGCCGGCCGGACCTGCCGCGCCATATGGAAGGCGGAATGGAGAACCCGCTCGGCGCGCGGGCGATCTATCTGGGCTCGAGCCTCTATCGCATCCATGGCTCGAATGAGCCCGACACGATCGGCGCCGCGGTCTCGTCCGGCTGCATCAGAATGACCAATCGCGACGTGATGGATCTCTATGACCGCGTCAGGCCGGGGACCAAGGTGATCGTGCAGCGCTAGCCATCACTATGGCCGCGCCGGATGCGCCGGACCATCAGCCAGACGGCGAGGATCGCGACCGGCACGAACAGCGCGGTCGCGATACCGACATCGATGGGTAGATAGCCGGCATCCTTGGCGCCCTTGGCGAGGTAGCCGAACAGGCTGACGACGTAATAGCCGATCGCCGCGACCGAGAGCCCTTCGACCGTCTGCTGCAAGCGCAGCTGCAATCGCGTGCGGTCGTTCATCGCGGCGAGCAGGTCGCGGTTCTGCTGCTCAAGCGCGACGTCGACACGGGTGCGCAACAGGTTGGCGGCACGGGCGAGCCGGCGCGACAGGTCGAGCTGGCGTTGCTGCAGCATCTGGCAGGTGCGCATCGCTGGCGCCATGCGCCGCGACAGGAAGGCGGCGATGGTCGGCCAGCCGCCATAGGGCGCTTCGCCGACCGCCTCCAGCCGCTGGCCGACGATGCTGTCATAGGCGCGGCTGGCGCCGAAGCGATAGTTCGAGGAAGCCGCTTCCGACTCCATCGTCGCCGAGATCGCCGTCATCTCGTCGAGCAGGGCGTTGTCGGCGGCGAGCCCGTCGGTCTGCATCATCGTGCCGGCGATGCGGACCAGAACCTCCTCGGTGCGGCGCACGGAGGGCGCGAGCCGCTGTGCCTCCGGCAGGCCGAGCAGCGCCAGCACGCGATAGGTCTCGACTTCCAGCAGGCGCTGGGCCAGCGCGCCGGCCTTGGCCGGGGTGAGCGTCCGGTCGAGCACGAGGATGCGGACGAAGCCATCGGCTCCGGCGCGAAAATCGGTGGCTGCGATGGCAACCTCGCCATCGACCAGCGAGGCTGCAAGGCTAGCCGGGTCGAACAGGCTCTCAAGCTCCGGCGCCGCCCGTTCCGGCAGCAAATGCAGGTCGACCGCGACCAGATGCGGTCCGGGCTGCGGCAAAGCGAGCATGCCGTGCGGCAGTACGGTGGTCGCCGGCAGGAAAGGCACCGTGCCGGGCGAGGGCAGTTCCCAGGTGTAGGTGGTGAACTCGCTATGCTGCTCCCAGCGCAGACTGGCTTCGCCCAGCCTGGTGCGGTGGTGCTTGGCGCCCTCGGCCGGACCTGCGACGCCGCGTTCGGCGCAGAAGCGGGCGAGCGCTTCTCGGTCGGCGGCGGCCTGCGCCTGGTCGGTCATGAAGGCGAAGTGCAGCAGGCGCTGCGGCGTGGCGAGCGGCGCGAAGGGGCGGGCATGAATCTCGCCGAGGATGGCGCCGCGCGACGGGTGCGCAATCAGCGGCGGAGCGCCGTTCTCGGTGGTCCGGTCCATGCTGTCCTGCCCCTTGGTGCGCCCGCTCTCGGCTTTGTCCGCACGCAAGGAGCTTGCCGGAAAGCCCGATGCGCTGCGAGTCCGGCACGGTGTCGCAAGGGCAGCGTTCTGGTGACATGATCCGGCGCTGCCGCTGCCTAGGCTAACCCCATGCCACTGCCCAACCGCGCCCGCCCCGATGGCTCGCTTTTCGCCGATCCGGCACGCGGCCTGCTGTTCGGCAATCGCGGTGGCAAGTTCCACGATCCGGCGACGAAGGCGCTGCCGACGCGGCTCTATGCGACCAATCAGTGGATCTGTTGCGTGCTCTCGTTCAAGGGGCGGCAGCGCGACGTCTGGGGCCGCTACTATACCGAGCTGTTCTTCTGCGACGAGGTGACGGCGCTCGCCGCCGGGCACCGCCCTTGCGTCGAATGCCGGCGCGCCGATGCCCATGCCTACCGGGCCGCGCTGGTCAAGGGACTCGGTCTCAGCGAGGTGCCGCTCTTTCCTGCGATCGACGAGCGGCTCGATCGTGAGCGGCGCGACGGCAGGGTCAAGCGCCTGCACCGGCTGGCGGCCGAGAGCCTGCCGGACGGAGCGATGATCGCGACGCCCGCGGGTGAATTCCTCGCACTGCGCGAGGCTAAGGCCCTGCTCTGGTCGCCCTCCGGCTATGTCGCGAGCCGGCCGCGACCGACGGGCCCGGTTTCCGTCGTCACGCCACCGTCGTCGCTGGCCGCGCTTGTGAACGGCTATCAACTTCTCTGGCATCCGAGCGCCGCCGAACCGGGCTGAATCGCAGGTCATCCGCCTTGTCATCCCGGCGGGCTGTGGCACACCCTCGCGCCCGGCGGATCGCGGCGCGCGCAGGGGCGCGGGGCTGGCCGATCCCGGGGGAAAGCTCATGTTGCGGAAGACCGTCCTCGCGCTCGCCTTTGCGCTCGCCGGTTTCAGCGGTTCGCCGGCGATGGCCGGCGCACTCCAGATCACCGATGCCGACCCCGTCGCGGTGGTCACAGTGCCGGACGCCTGGACGACCGCCAAGATCAAGCGCGGCGTCGAGATCAGGACGCCGGATGAGGAGATCTATCTCTGGTTCGAGCTGGTCGCGCCGAATGAACTCGACGCGGTACAGAAGGAGCACGACAGCTATTTCGCGAAGGAGGGCGTCACCGTCACCGGTGCCTCCGAGACGCTGAAGCAGGAGGTCAACGGCAAGGCGTGGTCGTTCACCGAGCTCAAGGCCAAGAGCAAGGACGGCGATGATTCGATCATCCGCTACATCGCGATCAATCCGAACGTGGCCAGCGGCAAGATCATCATGATGACCTATTGGGCTTCGCTCGACGGCCACAAGGAGCACGACGCGGCGATGAAGGCGCTCGTCGACAGCATCGCCTATAAATGAGATCGGCAACGGCGGCGGAACCGCCGGCCGGTCCGCGACGTTGTCCCGTCATCTTCACCCGATGACAATCAAGGGGTTAGCGTCGATGCGTTCGATCATTCTGTGGCTGGTGGGCGTTCCGATTCCGATCATTATCCTGCTCTGGTTCTTCATGCGCTGACAGGAACTGGTAGAAGGACTTGCTATGGCCGGGCTCGCCCGGCCATTCTTGTTCCGCGGGATATCGTGCCGGCAGGGCGAAGCGGCACCATCCCGCCTTCACCCATTTGCCGTGCTGCGAGTATAGCGTTCGCCCATGCAACCGATCATCCAGATATCCGGCCTGTCGAAGACCTATGCTTCGGGCTTCCAGGCGCTGAAGACCGTCGACCTCGACATCAGGCGCGGCGAGATCTTCGCCCTGCTCGGGCCCAACGGCGCAGGCAAGACGACGCTGATCAGCATCGTCTGCGGCATCGTCAATCCGAGCACCGGCACGGTCCTCGCCGACGGCCACGACATCATCCGCGACTACCGCGCCGCGCGCAGCCGGATCGGCCTCGTGCCGCAGGAGCTGACGACCGACGCCTTCGAGACGGTCTGGGCGACGGTGTCGTTCAGCCGCGGCCTGTTCGGGAAGCCGAAGAATCCGGCTGTCGTCGAGCAGGTGCTGCGCGACCTCTCGCTCTGGGACAAGCGCGACAGCAAGATCATGACGCTGTCCGGCGGCATGAAGCGGCGCGTGCTGATCGCCAAGGCGCTGGCGCACGAGCCGCAGATCCTGTTCCTGGACGAGCCGACCGCCGGCGTCGATGTCGAGCTCCGCCAGGACATGTGGAAGCTGGTCCGGCGCCTGCGCGATGACGGCGTCACCATCATCCTGACCACGCATTATATCGAGGAGGCCGAGGAGATGGCCGACCGGGTCGGCGTGATCAGCAAGGGCGAGATCATCCTGGTCGAGGAGAAGGCCGAGCTGATGCGCAAGCTTGGCCAGAAGCAGCTCACCTTGCATCTGCAGACGCGGCTGGAGGTGGTCCCCGAGGCGCTGTCTCGCTACGGCTTGATGCTTCAGGCCGAGGGGGAAGAACTGGTCTACACCTATGATACCAAGGCCGAACGCACCGGCATCACCTCCTTGATGAAGGATCTGGGCGACGCCGGCATTCGCTTCAGCGATCTGCGCACCAGCCAATCCTCGCTCGAGGACATCTTCGTCGGCCTGCTGAGGGCGAACGCATGAACCTGCACGCAATCAAGGCGATCTACCGCTTCGAGATGGCCCGCACCTGGCGCACGCCGCTGCAGAGCATCCTCTCGCCGGTGATCTCGACCTCGCTCTATTTCATCGTCTTCGGCGCTGCGATCGGCTCGCATATGGCCGCGATCGACGGTGTGCCCTATGGCGCCTTCATAGTCCCCGGCCTGATCATGCTCTCGCTCCTGACACAGAGCATCGCCAACGCCTCCTTCGCGATCTACTTCCCGAAATTCGTCGGCACGATCTTCGAACTGCTCTCGGCACCGGTCGCCTGGTGGGAGGCGGTCTTCGCCTATGTCGCGGCGGCGGCCACGAAATCGGTGATCCTCGGGTTGATCATCCTCGCCACTGCCTTCCTGTTCGTGCCCTTGAAGATCGAACACCCGATCTGGATGCTGCTCTTCCTGATCCTGACGGCCGCGACCTTCAGCCTGTTCGGCTTCATCATCGGCGTCTGGGCAGACGGCTTCGAGAAGCTCCAGGCAATACCGCTCTTGATCATCACCCCACTGACCTTCCTCGGCGGCTCGTTCTACTCGATCGACATGCTGCCGCCGTTCTGGCGGGCGGTGACGCTGGTCAATCCGGTCGTCTACCTGATCAGCGGCTTCCGCTGGAGCTTCAACGGCACCGCCGATGTCGGCATCGAGGTCAGCCTCGCGATGACGCTGGCCTTCCTCGCCGCCTGCATCGCGGTGATCGCCTGGATCTTCAAGACCGGCTACCGGCTGAAGAACTGAGACGTCAGGCCGCCTTGATCTGACTGAAGAAGGTCGCGACGGCGCCGCGCAGCGCCTCCGCCTCGCGCGCCAGGTTCTCGGCGGTGCGCAGCGTGTCGGAGGCGGCGCCGGTTGCCTCACCGGAGGCGGCGGCGAGGCTGTCGAGTGCCATCGCGGCGGTCGCGGCGCCATCGGCCGTCGCCTGGGCGTTGCGGGCGATTTCCGAGGTCGTACTCTTCTGCTGCTCGGTCGCGGCGGCGATGGCGGTGGTGTGCTGCGAGACTTCGGTGATCGTCGCGGCGATAGCCCCGATCGCATCGACGGCGCCGGTAGCTTCGCTGCGAAAGGCATCGATCTGATTGGCGATGCCGTTCGTCGCTTCGGCGGTGCGGCTCGCCAGGGTCTTGACCTCGGCGGCGACGACGGCGAAGCCGCGCCCGGCCTCGCCGGCGCGCGCAGCCTCGATCGTCGCGTTGAGCGCGAGCAGATTGGTTTGCTCGGCGATGTCGCGGATCAGGTCGATGACGCTAACGATGCGTTCGGAAGCGCGCGCCAGACCTTCGACGCGCTGGCTCGCGCCCTGCGCACTGTTGGCGGCGCTGTTGACCATCGTACTCGCCCGCGTCACGCGCTCGGCGATTTCGGCGATCGAGCTGGATAGTTCTTCAGCCGCCGCCGCGACGTGCTGGACTTTGCCAGATGCATCCTGTGAGGCGTTCTGTGCTTCGTCGATCTGCACGGTGCGGGCGCTGGCGATCTCGCTCACCGCCCGCGCTGCGCCTTCGAGCGTATGGGCACCGGTCTCGACGGTCTCAAGCGCATCGGCGAGCCTCGCGTCGAAGGCGGCGACGATTTCGGCGATCCGCTGCTGGCGTGCAATACGACCGGCGTCTTCCTGTGCAGCGGCCGTCTCCAGCGTTTGTCGCGCCTGAGCATTGTCGCGGAAGACCTCGACCGAGCGTGCCATGGCGCCGATCTCATCCTGGCGGCGCGCCAACGGGATATGCGTGACCGGCTCGGCAGCGGCTAGGCTGCGCATGGTCGTCGCGAGCTTGCGTAGCGGGCGGGAGACGCGGTGGTGCACGACGAGGAGCGCGAGGCCGAGGCCGATCAGGATCGAGAGAAGCCCTACGCCGATCTGCAGGCTGGCGCTGTCACGCTGCATGGCCTCGAGCCTGCCGTCGAGCGCGGTGCTGCGCCCGTCATAGCTGCCGGCGATGCGCTTCAATGTCTCGTTGAGCGCCTTGCGATTGTCGCGGTTGGCGTCGTCATTGCCGGCCGCACGTGCCGCCGCCGTAGCACCCTGGCGCCCCAGTTGGACGATCTCGCGCCGGAAGCGGATGAATTCCTTGATGCGTGCGTCGAGGGTTTCGAAGGCAGCCCGCTCCTGGCCCTCGACCAGCGGCCGCCATTCAGCCATCAGCAAGTCGATCTCGGCGAGATTCTGCAGCAGCGGCGGCGCGAAGCGCTCCGCCGCCGCGGCATCCTCGCTCATATAGATGCCGCGCGATTCCATGACGACCGCGTTCACCAGCCCGTTGATCCGTTCGGCCAGCGCGGAGCGATGCGTGATCGACTGCATCTCATCGGTCACCCTCGCATATTGCCCGAGGCTATGGATGCCGAGGCCGATCGCGAGCGCGGCGGCGATGACGAGAAGCGATATCGCGGCGAGGATCTGGCTCGAGACGGTGCGCAGCGTGGCCATCTGTGTCGCGAAACGGCAGGCCGCGGCTTGGTCACGGGGCGCAGCTGGGAACCCGCCGCCCACAGAAGCATGGTTTGGTTAAATTTGCGTTGGAATGCCGCCCGGGTCCGCGCTGATCGGGAGATCGCGATGACGCTTCGCCCGATTGACTCGGGCGGCGGCATCCTGTCTTGACCACGTCATGACCGATCTTTCGACCATCGACAGCGCGACGGCCGCTGCGGCGCCCCATGCGCGCCGGCGGACCTTCGCCATCATCTCGCACCCGGACGCGGGCAAGACCACGTTGACCGAGAAGCTGCTCTATTTCGGCGGCGCCATCCAGCTCGCCGGCGAAGTGCGTGCCAAGGCCGGCCGACGCCAGACCTCGTCCGACTGGATGAAGATCGAGCGCCAGCGCGGCATCTCGGTCGTCACCTCGGTGATGACCTTCGAATATGACGGGCACGTCTTCAATCTGCTTGACACGCCGGGCCATGAGGACTTCTCGGAAGACACCTATCGAACCCTGACGGCGGTCGACTCGGCCGTCATGGTTATCGACGCCGCCAAGGGCATCGAAGCGCGCACCAAGAAGCTGTTCGAGGTCTGCCGCCTGCGCGATATTCCGATCGTCACCTTCATCAACAAGGTCGACCGCGAGACACGCGACCCCTTCGACCTGCTCAACGAGATCGAGACGACGCTGGCGCTCGACGTCGCGCCGATGACCTGGCCGGTCGGGCGCGGGCGCGAGTTCGTCGGCACGCTCGACCTTGCCAGCAACACGCTGCGCCGCAACCAGAAGGGCGACGAGAGCGACGCCGGCCAGAAGGTCGACGGCGAGGACGACAAGCTGTTCGACGAGCTGCTGCCCCATGGCGCTGCCGACACCTTCCGCGAGGAGGTCTTCCTGGCGCGCGAGGGCTGCAAGCCATTCGATCTCGAAGCGTTCCGCGAGGGCCACCTGACCCCGGTCTATTTCGGCGCGGCGCTACGCGACTACGGCGTGCGCGACCTGATCGATGCGCTCGGGCGCCTCGCGCCGAGCCCGCGCGCTCAGCAGGCCGACAAGCGGCCGATCGAGGCGGGCGAGCCGAAAATGACCGGCTTCGTCTTCAAGATTCAGGCGAACATGGATCCGAACCACCGCGACCGGATCGCCTTCATGCGGGTCTGTTCGGGCAAGCTCTCGCGCGGGATGAAGGCCAAGCTGGTGCGCACCGGCAAGCCGCTGCCGCTGAATGCGCCGCAATTCTTCTTCGCACGCGACCGCTCGATCGCCGAGGAGGCCTTTGCCGGCGACATCGTCGGCCTGCCGAACCATGGCACGCTGCGCATCGGCGACACGCTGACCGAGGGCGAGGACATCGTCTTCCGCGGCGTGCCGAGCTTCGCTCCGGAAATCCTGCGCCGCGTCAAGCTCAAGGACGCGATGAAGGCCAAGAAGCTGCGCGAAGCCTTGCAGCAGATGGCGGAGGAGGGCGTGGTCCAGCTCTTCCTGCCGCATGACGGCGCGCCCGCCATCGTCGGCGTCGTCGGCGCGCTGCAGCTCGACGTGCTCAAGGAACGCATGGAGGCTGAGTATTCGCTGCCCGTCGATTTCGAGCCCTGCCAGTTCGCGATCGCGCGCTGGATCTCGAGCGAGGACAAGGCGGCGCTGCAGAAGTTCACGGCGGCCAAGCCGTCCTCGATGGCGGACGATCTCGACGGCGATCCGGTCTTCATGGCCTCATCGCAATTCACCCTGAAATACGACGCCGAACGCGCCCCGGAGATCAGTTTCTCCGATGTGAAGGACTATCAGAAGGTGTCGGGGGGCTGAGCTGTCCGGCGGCGGCGCGATTTCGTGCTGTCATCCCGTGTCCGGACCCATTGTAAGCCTGAAGGCTCCCAGCGGAGATCAGCCAGGCCCATGCGACGAGACGGCGAGGTTCCCAGGCGATCATGGCGCCGACGCGGGCTCAGGCTGCTCGCGGTCGTGGCGGCGTTACTCGCCTTCGTCGCGATAACGCTCGCCATCATCCTCTATCCGACACTGAAGCCGTACCCGCAGGCGGACTTCCCTGCGGCCGCTTCGCATCGCGACAGGAACCTGCAGGACCTCGCGCATCTGCGCCGCCTGCCGGAGGTCGAGCGCAGCTTCACGGCGCAAAGCCGCGTGGCGTTCGATCAGGCCATTGCCGCGCTCGAGCCACGGGCGGGGGATCTCGACCGGGCCGGCCTGGCGATGGCGGCAGCGAAGGCCGTCGCGCTGGCCGATAATGGCCACACCAACGTCCTCGGCCTCGCCGGTGACCAGGGCTTCAACGCCGTGCCGATCCGTCTCGGCTGGTTCGCCGATGGGCTGTTCGTGATCGCTGCCGACGAGGAGCGACGCGATCTCCTGGGCGGACAGGTCCTCGGTGTGAATGGGCGCGCGGCCGCGGCGCTGGTCGAGGCGCTGCGCCCCTATGTCGGCGGTCCCGCCAATCTCGCTCGGGAATTCGCGCCGAACCTGCTGATCTCGCCTGATCTGCTGCACGCTGCCGGTCTGGCCGCAGCGGCGAATGGCAGCAGTTTCGAGATCCGTTTCGCCGATGGTCGTGTGGCGATCGTCGAACTCGCCGCCAGGGCCGCCGCGCGCCCGCCGGCGACTCGCTTTTCATGGCCGAAAGCCAATCTGGCGCCGAGCCAGCCAACCGGCTGGCGGCATGTGCTCGACGGTATCGCGCTGCCAGCCTATCTGACGCGGCTCGACGCCAATTACTGGCACAGCTATCCAGCGCCCGACCTGCTTTATGTGCAGATCAACCGGGTCGCCGACCAGGGGCCGGTCGGCATGGCCAAGTACCTCTCCGGCCTGCTCGACGAGGCCGCGCGCAAGCCCGTCCGCAATGCGATCGTCGACCTGCGCTTCAACTCCGGCGGCGACTATACGCTGACCGCCGATTTCGCGCGGCGCTTGCCGGAGATCCTGCCGCCCGACAGCAAGCTCTTCATCCTGACCAGCGCCAACACCTTCTCGGCCGCGATCAGCACCGCAGCGAGGCTGAAGCACTTCGCCGGGCCGCGTGCCGTCATCGTCGGCGAGGCGATGGGTGACCGCTCGCGGTTCTGGGGCGAGGGCGGGATGACCGTGCTGCCGCATTCGAAGCTCGCGGTCCGCTACACCACCGCTTTCCATGACTGGGAGCAGGGCTGCAACCTGTCGCAGGTCACGAGCTGTTTTCTGTTGAACTATCTCTACGGCGTGCCGGCTGGCGATCTTCGGCCGACGGTCACGATCACACCGGGTTTCGCCGACTATATCGCCGGCAAGGACCCGGTGATGGCGGAGGTCATGCGGCCGCTGGCCTCGGGCCAGGGACGCTGAGGCGCTCTATCCGCCTCAGCCTTGCCAGCGATTCAGCGCGTCGCCGATCGTCTGGTTGCCGGCGCCGCCCTTCTCGAAGGTGATGATGCCGCGCCTGCCGGAATTGAAGCGGATCGGCAGGTCGATCCAGTTGCGGTTGCGCAGCAGGTCGATATTGCGCTCGGCCTCGACCGGGACGTTGGAGAGGGCCGCGACGAACAGATTATCGCCTAGTGCCGAGGAGATCGCCGAGAGCGGCGCGCCGCGCTCGCCTTCTTCAAGCTTGAACTGCGGCACGCCGACCTCGCGGATCACATCGTTCGCCGCTTCGCCCGAGGTGGTGAAGCGCATGCCGATGATGTGCGAGGCCGGGAAGGCCGGATCGGTGTTGCGCCGGACGGTGAAGTCGAGCGAGAGCCCGGCATCGGCGATCTCGATGGTACCGCGCACGATCGTCTCGACCGGCCGGCCCGGGCCGGCGCTGTCGCTGTCGAGTCGCCAGAGGACGCGGCCCTGCACGGTGCGCGGCTGCTGCGGCGTCTCCGGCACCTCGATATAGAGGATGGCGCGCTGGGCGACGGTGATGTCGCTGCCGGGCTGGGCGCCGGCCTGCTGGTTCGCGCGCTGGTTGGAGGGCTGGCCCGGTGTCTGGGCCGGCTCGCCGCCGGCGCGCTCGCTGATCTTGCCGGCTTGGTCCTGCTGAGCCGGCGCCGCCTGCGTCTCGACGCGCGGTGGCCGAACTTGCTGGTCCTGCGGAGCGATCTTGTTGACGTAAAAGGCCGCGCCGGCGATCAGCGCGACGGCGAGCGCGACGCCACCGCCGACGATGGCGGTGCGGACATGGCCGGGGTCGACGCTGCGCTTGCGCGGCGGGGCGACGCGGGGGCGGATTGGCTGGGGCTCGTCGCGGGCGGCCGGCTCGTCGAAACGCGGCATCTCCTCCTGCGAGACGGCAGGGCGCGGCTTCGGGTCGGGGCGCGCGGGAGGCGTTGCCGGTGCGGGCGGCGGCTCGTCGACGGGCAGGGGCGGCAGGCTCGGCTCGATCGCCTCGGCGAGCGCGATCTCGGCCTCGATGCGCGATACCGCCTCGTCGAGCGAGAGCCGCTCGCGGGTGATGTCGGCTTCCGAGAGCGGCGGGTCGAGGCTGCGCAATTGCGCGAGCAGCGCCGTGCGCGCCCGGTCATAGACGGCGCGGCGCGCTTCCGGCGACTTGTCGGTCAGTCCGGCGATCGCACGCGCCAGAATGGGGTGGAAATCGGCCATTGGCCTCACATGTCCGCGTTGGCCCGGCCCGTCAACCCTCGAAGGGGTTCTGGACCAGGATCGTATCGTCGCGCTCCGGGCTGGTCGACAGCACCGAGACGGAGGCGCCGATCAGCTCCTCGATGCGGCGCACATATTTGATCGCCTGGGCCGGCAATTCCGCCCAGGAACGGGCGCCCGCCGTCGAGCCTTCCCAACCTTCGATCACCTCGTAGATCGGCTCGACCCGGGCCTGGTCGCGCTGGCCGGCGGGCAGGTGCTCGATGATCTCGCCGTCGAGCTTGTAGCCGGTGCAGACCTTGATCTCCTTGAAGCCGTCGAGAATGTCGAGCTTGGTCAGGGCGATGCCGTCGATGCCGGAGGTCTTGACCGTCTGGCGCACCAGGCAGGCGTCGAACCAGCCGCAACGGCGCTTGCGGCCGGTGACGACGCCGAATTCCTTGCCCTTCTGGCCGATCAATTCGCCGATTTCGTCGAAAAGCTCGGTCGGGAAGGGGCCTTCACCGACGCGGGTCGTATAGGCCTTGGCGATGCCCAGCACGTAGCCGACGGCGGAGGGGCCGAGGCCCGAGCCGGTCGCGGCCTGGCCGGCGACGATGTTGGAGGAGGTCACGAACGGGTAGGTGCCGTGGTCGACGTCGAGCAGCGCGCCCTGCGCGCCCTCGAACAGGATGCGCTTGCCGGCGCGGCGCTGCGCATCGAGCAGGGCCCAGACCGTGTCGGCATAGGGCAGAACCTCGCCGGCAACCTCTTTCAGCTGCTTCAGCAGTTCGACGCCATCGATCTCGGCGATGCCGAGGCCGCGGCGCAGCGCGTTGTGATGGGCGAGCAGGCGCTCGATCTTGGCCTTCAGGACCGTTTCGTCCTTGAGGTCGATGACGCGGATGGCGCGCCGGCCGGCCTTGTCCTCATAGGCCGGGCCGATGCCGCGCTTGGTGGTGCCGATCTTCAGCGCTGAATTCGAGGTCTCGCGGAAATGGTCGAGTTCGCGATGCAGCGGCAGGATCAGCGTCGCATTGTCGGCGATGCGCAGGTTCTCGGGGCTGATCGCAACGCCCTGCGCGCGCAGCCGGGCGATCTCCTCGACGAGATGCCAGGGATCGACGACGACGCCGTTGCCGATCACCGAGAGCTTGCCCGGGCGCACGATGCCGGAGGGCAGCAGCGAGAGCTTGTAGACAGTGCCGTCGATGACGAGGGTATGCCCGGCATTATGGCCGCCCTGGAAGCGCACCACGACATCGGCCTGGCTCGACAGCCAGTCGACGATCTTGCCCTTGCCCTCGTCGCCCCACTGGGCGCCGACCACGACCACGTTCGCCATGGAGGAGATTCCCTCTTTGCTGTTGGCGCAAGCGCCCGCACGAACAAAAACCCCGGCGCAAGGCCGGGGTTTCGGGTGAGGTCCTTGCAAGCCCTCTTCGTCCAAGAGAATGGCAAGGTCAAGGCTGACGACCGCAAAGCCGGGGAAGAATCTGTGTCTGCGCCTGCCCGACTGGTGCCGAACGGGAAGCTGCCTTGCGCTGCAGCTGGTTGCCCGAACGCCTGATGGCGACTACCTCGATCGCATCGCCCCCGGATGGAATCACCCAGCATGCTGCCCATCGCCATTTCGACGCTCACCATTTGCGGGATCGAGGAGCTGCCGGCGCAGAGCACGCGTAAGGTCAGCCATGTGCTGTCGCTGCTCGATCCCGACCTGCCGGAGCTTGAATCCTTCGTCGCCTATGAGGCGCACGAGCGGACGACATTGCGCTTCCACGACATCATCACGCCGCAGGAAGGCCGGGTGCACCCGACCGAGGCCCACGTCGCGGAGATCCTCGACTTCGGCGCGAAGCTGCGTGAGTCCGCGCTGAAGCGGCAAGAAGGGCACCTGCTCGTCCATTGCCATATGGGCATTTCGCGCTCGACCGCGGCGATGCTGTCGCTGATGGCGCAGGTGGAACCCGAGGAAGGCGAGGATGCCCTGTTCGCCCGCCTGCGCACGATCCGGCCGCAGGCCTGGCCGAACTCGGTGATGATCGGTTTCGCCGACACGCAATTGAAGCGCGGCGGCCGGCTGACCGATGCGCTGCGCCGGCACTACGCCCACCAGCTCGAAGCGCAGCCACGCTATCGCCAGTGGATGGCCGATCTTGGCCGCGGCGCCGAAGTCGCGATGGCGGGCTGAACGCTCTCAGCTCCGGCAACTCTCTCAATACGCCTTCGACCCGCCGCCAGTCTCCTGGAGCATGGCTGTTTTGCCGTGTTCGCAGAATGAGTTGGCGGCGTTCAGCCGTATGAGAAGGAGGGGCGGCGACGGGCAATGGCATGAGCCATGCCTGCAAAAGAGCGCCGCGGCTGGGGAACGGACATAATGACGAAGCTCGACGACTGGCTCGGCGCGCATCACGCCGAGTTCACGGCGATCCGCCGCGACATCCACGCGCATCCCGAGCTCGGCCTGGAAGAATACCGCACGGCCAGGCTCGTCGCCGACAGGCTGCGCGAATGGGGCGTCGAGGTCACCGAGACGATCGGCAAGACTGGCGTCGTCGGCGTCATCCGCGGCAATCAGCCGGGCCAGCGAGCCATCGGCCTGCGCGCCGACATGGATTGCCTGGCGCTGGAGGAGCTGACCGGGCTGCCGCACGCCTCGAAGTTCCCCGGCCGGATGCATGCGTGCGGCCATGACGGTCACACCACCATGCTGCTCGCCGCCGCGCGCTATCTCGCCGAGAACAGGGATTTCGGCGGCACGGTCAACCTGATCTTCCAGCCGGCCGAGGAAGGCCGCGGCGGCGCCAACGCCATGCTCGCCGACGGGCTGTTCGAGCGCTTTCCCTGCGATGCCATCTACGGCCTGCACAATACGCCGGGCGTGCCCGCATCGCATTTCGGTACGGCGGTCGGCCCGTTCCTGGCGGCGGCGGATTCCTGGCGAGTGACCTTCCGCGGCGTCGGCGGCCATGGTGGCTCGCAGCCGCACCGCTCGACCGATATCACCTATGCGCAGGCGCATTTCGTGCTCGGCCTGCAGGGCATCATTGGCCGCAATGTCGCGCCGCTCGACACGGCCGTGATCAGCGTCGGCTTCATCCATGGCGGCGATGAGAACGCCTCGAACGTCATCCCCTCCGAGCTCGTCATCGGCGGCACGGCGCGAACCTATTCGCAGGAGGTGCGCGATCTGGTGGAGCGCCGCATCGCCGAACTCGCAGCGGCGACGGCGCAGGCCTGGGGCTGCGAGGCCGAAGCTTATTATCATCGTGGCACCAGCCCGCTTGTGAACGCCGCCGAGCAGGTCCGCGTCGCGGTCGCGGCGGCCTCGACCGCGGTCGGGCCCGAGCATGTCAACGGCCAGATGCTGCGCGGCACGGGCGGCGAGGATTTCGCCGAGATGATGCTGGTCTGCCCTGGCGCCTTCATGCGCATCGGCAACGGCGTCGCGGCGGACGGCTCCTTCGCCGGCCTACATACCCCGCTCTACGACTTCAACGACGAGATCATCCCGGCCGGCGTGCGCTACTGGGTCGGCCTGGTCGAGCAGGAACTCGGCCAGGGCTGGCAGGCGATCGCGGCGGAGTAGGTCACCTACCGCCGCGGCTGGTCGAAGATGACCTCGCGGTCGCCCGGATACTTGATCCGGTAGGCCAAGCGGATTTCCTTCTGCGCGCCCGGCGCGAGCTCGAAGCTCCAGGCCGAGACTCCGCGCTTGTCGCCGACCTGCTTCTCGGTCGGTGGCGTGCTCTGCGACAGGAGCTCGACCGTGATCGCGCTGTTCTCGGAGAAGGGCACGCGCTCGGTCACGGTCAGCTTGACCGGCTGGGCGTGCAGGCTCTTCACCACCGTCTTGAACTCGCGCTGGTCGGTGCGGGTCGCGCCGAGCCAGCCGGAATCGTTCTCGCGCCGGCGCACCGGCACGCGCGTCACCTTGAGGCGATCGTCGGCGCCGAAGCCGAGCTCGACCTTGTCGCCCGGCGCGACCTGTCCGAGCCGCCCCTTGCCGATATAGGCGCCGTCGCGGTGGAGATAGACCTCGCCGGCGAGGAGTGGCGCCTCGTCCTCATGGCTGAAGCTGGCCTCCAGATAGGCCTTCTCCTCGAGTTCCGGTGTGGCGCGGGCGGATAGCTCCGGCTTGACCTTGCCCTGTGTGAGGATCACCGCCTTGCTCGAGCCGTCCTGCGGGATCGTGACCCGGCCGGGCACCTTGAAGCTCGCCTGGTAGGCGCCGGCGCTGACACTCGCGGTCTGGACCTCGGCCTCTTTGGGGGCGGCAGCGCCGAGAGCCTGATCGGGCGTTACGGGTGCCGGCGCGATCGCCAGGGCAGGGGGCCTCGCGGCGCGTTCGGAGTCTTGCCTCTGCAGGCGTGCTCGCTCCTCATAGACCACCGGCGGTTCGTAGAAGGCGATGCGCAGCGGGTTGAGCTCCGGCGCCCGCGTCCCTTGCGCCGAGCGCGTCGTCGAGAGCTCGACTGCGACCTCGCTCCAGTCCTCGCCGGTGCGCTGGCGCAGTTCAGCGCGGCGGGTGAAGGCGATCTCGGCGCCGCCATTGCTGTTTCCGGTCGTCAGGCGTGCCTCGTAGACCGGCAGCCAGCTCGCGCCGGCGACGCGGTAGCTGACGGAGATGTCGGCGGCGACCGGCGCCTTGGCCTCGACGGCGATGGCGACGTCGCGCTTGGGCTGGCTGGCGCGCGGTGCTTGCGGCCTCGCCTTCTCCAGCGCTGCAATCTCGGCGTCGAGATCGGAGATGCGATTGCGTAAGCCGAGCAGTTCGCCCTGGACCTTGACCAAAGCGGTGCCGATCGCATCGAACACCGCCGGCCAGTCGCTGACGGGGAGGACCTTGCCGTCCGGACCGAGCCTGTCGGGGCCGATCTTGCCGAAATTCTCGATCGTGGCGCGCTTGGCCTCGATCGCGCTGACCTCGCCGGTGAGCTTGGCCTTTTCGCCCTGCAGCGCCCTGATCTTCCCTTCGAGCGCCTGGTCGAGCGCGGGACGGGCCTCGCCCGGAACCTGGCGGACATCGACCGCGCCGATCGAGAAGGCTCCAGTCCCTTGCGCCTCGACCCGGATCGAAGCGGGGTCGACGGAGGCCGGCAGGCCGCGCAGCACGATCTGCGAGACGCCCTCCAGCAGCGAGGCCTTGCCGAGCCGGGTCACCACCGCGCCGTCAGGGTAGACGGTGACGCGATCGATCTTCGAGGCAAGTTCGATCTCGGCGGCGCCGGCGAGGCTCGGCACGAACATCAAGGCTGCGGCCAGTCCGGTCTTCATCATTTTAGTCCCCCGACAAATCAAGCAGCCGCGATTTGTCCGGTGGATTTCGGCGCGGCGAGGGCGGAATTGGGCCGGAACGCGGGACAGCGCCGCGAGGGCACCATCACCGCCCGGCGACGATGGCTGGTCCTTGCCGGCGCCAGCGCGGTTTTCGCTACGTCAGGGGCGGAGAAGCCTGCGAGCCATATTTCCCCCTGCACCTGCGGGAGAGGGTTAGGGGGAGGGCGCACGCGCCGTTGATCGCTGGCTCGGTGCGACATTCCCCGAAATCTTGAAAGACCTGCGCGACCCCTAATCCGGCCTCGCGGGCCGCCTTCTCCTGCAAGGAGAGAAGGGAGACGCGGTTCGCTAAGCGCTCAGCTCCTCAATCCCGGCGCTTCCTGGCCGGTGCTGGCGACGTATTCGGTGTAGCCGCCGCCATAGAGGTGGACGCCCTCGGGCGTCAGCTCCAGCACCCGGTTGGAGAGCGCCGCCAGGAAATGCCGGTCGTGGCTGACGAACAGCATGGTGCCCTCGTACTGCGCCAGCGCCGTGATCAGCATCTCCTTGGTGGCGATGTCCAAGTGGTTGGTCGGCTCGTCGAGCACCAGGAAATTCGGCGGATCGTAGAGCATCTTGGCCATGACGAGCCGGGCCTTCTCGCCGCCGGAGAGGAAGCGGCAACGCTTCTCGACATCATCGCCCGAGAAGCCGAAGCAGCCGGCGAGCGCGCGCAGCGAGCCTTGCCCGGCCTGCGGGAACGAGCCTTCTAGCGACTGGAAGATGGTGGCGTCGCCGTCGAGCAGCTCCATGGCGTGCTGGGCGAAGTAGCCCATCTTGACGCTGGCGCCGATCGCGACCGAGCCGGCATCGGGCTGTGAGGTGCCGGCGATCAGCTTCAGCAGCGTCGACTTGCCGGCGCCGTTGACGCCCATCACGCACCAGCGCTCCTTGCGCCGGACCTGGAAATCGAGCCCGTCATAGATGGTCCTGGCGCCATAGCGGACGTGGACGCCCTTCAGCATGGCGACGTCGTCGCCGGAGCGCGGCGCCGGCTGGAACTCGAACTGCACGGTCTGGCGACGCTTGGGCGGTTCGACACGCTCGATCTTGTCGAGCTTCTTGACGCGGCTCTGCACCTGCGCCGCATGCGAGGCGCGGGCCTTGAAGCGCTCGATGAAGGCAACCTCCTTGGCGAGCATCGCCTGCTGGCGCTCGAACTGCGCCTGCTGCTGCTTCTCGGCGAGCGCGCGCTGCTGCTGGTAGAACTCGTAGTCGCCGGAATAGCTGGTCAGCGTGCCGCCATCGATCTCGACGATCTTGCCGACGATCCGGTTCATGAACTCGCGATCGTGCGAGGTCATCAGCAGGGCGCCGTCATAGCCCTTGAGGAAGCTTTCCAGCCAGATCAGGCTCTCGATGTCGAGATGGTTGCTCGGCTCGTCGAGCAGCATGGCGTCGGGCCGCATCAGGAGGATGCGGGCGAGCGCGACACGCATCTTCCAGCCGCCGGAGAGGGCGCCGACATCGCCCTCCATCATCTCCTGGCTGAAGCCGAGGCCGTCGAGCACCTCGCGGGCGCGGCCGTCGAGCGCATAGCCGTCGAGTTCCTCGAAGCGCCCCTGCACCTCGCCATAGCGCGTGATCAGCTCCTCCATCTCGTCGGCGCGGTCGGGGTCGCCCAGCGCCGTCTCGAGCTCCTTGAGCTCGGCAGCGATGGCGCTGACGGGACCTGCACCATCCATCACCTCGGAGACGGCGCTGCGGCCCTTCATGTCACCGACATCCTGGCTGAAATAGCCGATGGTGGTGCCGCGATCGACGCTGACCTGGCCTTCGTCGGGCAGGTCCTCGCCGGTGATCAGCCGGAACAAAGTGGTCTTGCCGGCGCCGTTGGGGCCGACGAGGCCGACCTTTTCGCCCTTCTGCAGCGCCGCCGAGGCCTCGATGAAGATGATCTGCTGGCCGTTCTGCTTGCCGATGCTTTCGAGGCGAATCATGATGTCCGGAACGCTGAGAGACTGGAGTTGCCGCGCCTTTACAGGGCTAGCGGCGCCTGGGGAACCCCGTGCCGGCGGATCAGGCCTTCGCGCTGCGCGCGACCATGGCGGTGATCGTCTCGAACAGTTCCCGCTTCGCCTCGTCGGCGGCGATCTCGCCTGTCGCGGCGGCATGTGACAGCCCTTCGGCGGCGCCGAGCATGGCGCGCAGGCCGGCGGTTGGAATCGCCTTGCCGCCGGCGAAGGGCGCGAGCAGTCCCCGGCACTTTTCCAGGAAGATCAGGTCGCAATCGCGCTTGACCGCGGCGAGCTCGGGCGAGCCCGCCAGCGCCGCGACGACGCCGGGAATCTCGCGCCCCTGGGTCAGGACGCAGTCGACATAGGACGAGGCGATCGCCCCGGCCTTGCCGGCGAGGGTGGCCTCGCTGCGTTCGAGCGCCGCATTCATGACCGCGTACTCGCGCCCGTCGAAGTCGCGATAGAGCGCGATCAGCAGGCCATTACGGGCCGTGAAATGGCTGTAGACCACCGGCTTGGCCACGCCGGCCCGCTCGGCGAGGCGGCCAAGCGTCAGGGCGTCGGTGCCCTCCTCGCCGACGATCCGCCAGGCGGTTTCGATCAGCTGACGCTGGCGATCCTCGCGCGTCAGCCGCTGACGGCGCGGTCGTTCGATTTCGAGGCTTGACATGTCTTATGTACCAAAAGTAACTTACGAAAAGTATATAGTGATCTCTAGCCAATCACAACCAGCGCAGGAGACATCCCATGCATGCCCTCGTCGTCGTCGCCCATCCCGATCCCGCCTCGCTCAGCCATGCGGTGACGCAGGCTCTGGCCGACGGCGTCAGAGGTGCCGGTCATACCGCCGAGATCGCCGATCTCGCCAAGGAAGGCTTTGATCCGCGCTTCTCGCTGAGCGATCTTGCCGTCCACCGCCGCGAGATCCCGCCTTCCGCCGATGTCGCGGCGGAACAGGCGCGGATCGACCGGGCCGATGCGCTGGTTCTGGTCTATCCGGTCTATTGGTGGTCGATGCCCGGATTGATGAAGGGCTGGATCGAACGCGTCTTCGCCAATGGCTGGGCTTATGACGAGGGGGATGACCAGAAGACGGTCAAGAAGCTCGGGCATCTGCCGATCCATCTCGTCGGGATTGGCGGCGCCACCATGCGGACCTATGAGCGCCACGGCTATCTCAGCGCGATGAAGACGCAGATCGACCACGGCATCTTCGGCTATTGCGGCGCGCCGGTCGTGACCTCCGAGCTGCTGCTGCCGGTGCCGGAGATGTCCGAGCATCTCGACACGGCGCGGGCGCTCGGCGGCAAGGTGTTCACACCGGCGAACAGGGCGGCCGAAGCGGCGTAGGTTCGCATTTGCTCGTCATGGTCGGGCTTGTCCCGACCATCCACGTCTTGCTTCACTCGGTGCAGTGTTCAAGACGTGGATGCTCGCCACAAGGGCGAGCATGACGATGTCACGCCCGGCCGCGCAGGCTCGCCTCTGGCTTAACCCGCATCTCCATGAAGTTGCGCAGCTCGGTCACGCGTTTGACCGGATCGAGTACCTCTTCGTCCAGGCCATGGGCCCAGGCGAGGTCGCGACGGGCGGGATCGGCGTCGAGAGCGTCGAGATCGGCAAGCCAGGCCGCCGTGTCGGCATCGTCCTTGCGGAAGCCGCGCTCGATCAGGATCTTGCTGTGGCGCCGCAGGATCGTGGCGATCAGGCGCAGCGAGAATTCCGGGTGGTACTGCACGCCCCAGAAGCTGCCGCCGTCCTGGCGGAACTCGGCGGCCTGGATCGGGCTCATCGCGTTCGAGGCGAGGATGGTCGCGTCGCTGGGCGGCGCGACGATGCTGTCGAAATGGATCGCCGGTGCGTCGAAGGCTGCGGGCCGGCCAGCGAGCAGCGGATGCCGGGCGCCGGCCTCGTTGACGGCGATGCGACGGGCGAAGGCGATCTCCAGGCCGTTCGGATTGAGCGCAACGGTGCCCCCGGCGGCGACGGCGCCGATCTGGATGCCCCAGCAGGAGCCGAAACAGGGCGTGCCGCTCTTGTAGATCGCCCGCATCAATTCGATCTGCCGCGTCACGGCCGGCTCGGGGCTGTGAATGTGCAGCGAGGAGCCGGTCAGGGCAATGCCGTCATAGGAGGACAGGCCGGCGCCGTCGGGCAGATTGGCGCCCTCGTCTGCCGGCAGGCAGATGTCGGTGATCAGTGACGGCTCAATCCGGCGCAACTCGGCGGCATAGGCCTCTGACGGCGTCGCCCCGGCATCGCGGATGTATTCCTCGCGCCCTTCGCGCTTGTAGCCGTCGACGACGAGGACGCGGAGCGGCTTGGGGCTGAACACGTTCATGACTTTCTCGGCACGTTGCGCGAGGCGATGGTCTGCGTTGCGCCTCCTCTCATAGGACAAGCGCTACGTGCAAGGCTATGCAAGCGCTCCGCAGACATGAGGACCATGCGTCTTGCAGCCGGCCGCCTCCCTTCCGCAGCGAATCTGGGCCAACGCCTATCTTTTGCTGACGCTGACGACGTTGATGTGGGCCGGCAATGCGGTGGCGAGCCGGCTCGCCGTCGGTGAAATCGCGCCGATGACGCTGACCTCGCTGCGCTGGGTCTTCGTCTGCACGATCATGCCTTATCTGTTCCGCCGTGGCCTGCGCGAGCACTGGCCGGCGCTCAAGGCGAGCTGGCTCAAGGTGATACTGCTCGGCGCCTTCGGCTTCACTGCCTTCAACACGCTGATGTACATCGCGGCCTATTCGACCACCGCGATCAATATCGGCATCCTGCAGGGCTCGATCCCGGTTTTCGTGCTGCTCGGCGCCTTCCTCGTTTTCCGCACGCCGATCGGCGGCTTGCAGGCGCTCGGCGTCACCGTGACCATACTGGGCGTGCTGGTGACGGCGAGCCGCGGCGACTGGCACGTGCTCTCGCAGCTCAGCTTCGTCCCGGGCGACCTGTGGATGATGATCGCCTGCATATTCTATGCGGGGTATACGGTCGGCATCCGCACGCGCCCGCCCATGCCGGGGCTGATCTTCTTCACCGCGATGGCGATGGTCGCTTGTGTCGTCTCGCTGCCGCTGCTCGGGGTCGAGATCGCCACCGGCAAGGCCTATTGGCCGACGACCAAGGGCTGGCTGATCCTGCTCTTCGTCGTGATCGGCCCGTCGATCCTGTCACAGCTCTTCTTCATGCGGGCGATCGAGCTGATCGGCCCGGGCCGCGCCGGCGTCTTCGTCAATCTCGTGCCGGTGTTCGCGCCGCTGCTCGCCGTCGTGATCCTCGGCGAGCAGCTCGCGCTCTATCATGGGCTGGCGCTGGCATTGGTGCTCGGCGGCATCTGGATCGCCGAGCGCAAGCGCTGAAGCTTTGGTCGCCGGAGCGCTACTTGACGCGGCGAGCCTTGGCTTTCTTGGCCGGCGCGTTCTTCGCTGCTTCGGCGGCGGCCTCTGCGTCAGCCGCCTCCTTGGCGAGCCGTAGCGCCCTGAGTCTTGCCGTCTTCTCGGCGACGGCCTGCTGCTCGGCGCGTACGGCCTCGATTGCGCTCTCCGCTTCTTGGCGACGCTGCTCGCCCTTGGCGAAATTGCGCTCGGCGCGGAGCTTGGCCTGCTCGGCCGTGAGCCCTTTGGTCGCCATGACTGCGGCTCCTGTGGTCAGGGTCAGGACGCGGCGAGCGCTGGGCGCGGCGGCCGGACCGGACGCGGCTTCGGCTTGGGCGCGGCGATCAGGCCCTCGCGCTGCGCCTGCTTGCGGGCGAGCTTGCGGGCGCGGCGGATGGCGTCAGCCTTCTCGCGGACGCGCTTCTCCGAAGGTTTCTCGTAAGCCGAGCGCCGCTTCATCTCGCGAAACACGCCTTCACGCTGCATCTTCTTTTTCAGGACGCGCAACGCCTGGTCGACATTGTTGTCGCGGACGAGAACCTGCATTCGGACTTCCTTCTCTTGAAAACAAAAAAGGGCCGGGCTGATCCCGACCCTTCCTGAGCTATCCCGCCTGAAGCGAGGCTGGCGCCGGTACATCCGTGGTCGCCCGCCCCTGATCCTCTATGCCGGACAGCCTGTCGGCTCACTCAGCGCGGAGATTGTCGGCCGACATCTTGCCAGAACGCTTGTCCTGGACGAGCTCGTACGAGATCTTCTGACCGTCGCGCAGATCGCGCAGGCCAGCGCGCTCGACGGCGCTGATGTGGACGAACACGTCCTGGCCGCCATCATCCGGCTGGATGAAGCCGAAGCCCTTGGTGCCGTTGAACCATTTGACGGTGCCGTTGGCCATGCCATGCCCCTTTGTCGCAAGTGATCGTTCACGCATGGCGACCGCCATGCGTGTTTCGATGAGGAGAATGTCGTCAGCAAAGCGCACAAAGGCGCGGGCCAATTCGTTCGGCCTAGATCGAATACTACAAATGGGGGTTTGTCCCCTGTTTGTCAACGCAACTTTACCGCGCGTCGGTGGCGGATGGTCGATGCCTGCTGCGCCTGCGGCCAATTCGATGTTGCTATCGCAGGCTCTCCACCGCCAGCCTTGCCACCGCGGCATGGGCCGCCTCGCGCTCCTTCTCGCCGACCTGCGCGCCGGCAAGATAGACCGCGATGGCGAAGCGTCGGCCATCCGGCAAGGTGACGATGCCGATGTCGTTGGTGGCGTGGTTGAGGCCGTCGGCGCTCGGTCCGAGCCCGGTCTTGTGGGCGAAGCGCGCGCCAGCCGGCAGGCCGGCCTTGATCCGGTTCGGGCCGGTCTTGGCCTCGAGCATGATCTTGTCGAGCAGTGCGGCGTGGGCGGGCTCGCGCAGCCAGTTGCCCTTGGCGAGGCCTTCGAGGAAGGCGATCGAGGCCTCGGGCGAGGCGGCGTCGCGCTTGTCGGTCAATGTCGCCTGAAGCCGCTTCTTGCGCTCGGCTGCGGGAATGGCCTGGATCGCGCCGTAGAACTTGGCGGTGTCGATCTGTTGGTCCCAGCCATAGCCGGGCAGGCCCAGGATTTCCGGCTGGAAGACGCGCTCATAGCGATCGACCGAGATACCGGTGACGCCACCATCCTTGAGCAGGGCGGTCAGGGCCTGCGGCCCGCCGATCAGGCGCAGCAGCAGGTCGGCGGCGGTGTTGTCGCTCTCCCCCGTCGAGCGGGCCAGGAGCTCGCGCAGCGGATACTCGTTGCGCTCGCCCTTGAAGGCCTTGGCGAGCGGGCTGTGATAGAGCGAGAGATCGTTGCGGGTGACGGTGATGGGCTGGTCGAGCTTCAGCTTGCCGGCCTCGACTGCCTGCAGCACGCCGATGGCGAGCGGCAACTTGAACACGCTCTGCAGCGGGAAGGGTTCGGTCCCGCGATAGGACCAGCTCTTGCGATCCTTGAGGTCGATCAGGCCGACGCCGATGCGGCCCTTCGTGCTCTGCTCGATGGTCTTGATGCCGGCATCGAGCTTGGCCTTGTCCCAATCGGCAAAGGCGGGGGAAGCGGCGAGGAAGGCGAGGGCAGTGGAGCAGGCGTAGGTGAAGGAGCGGCGGGTCGGCATGGACATTCCCTTGTGGCGGGCCGCTACAGGGGAGGGTGATTGCGGCGGGTGTTTGACGCTCGGACTGCCTTGGGGAGGCGGTCTTTCTATCTGGACCCGCAAGCCGTCGCCTGTTCGCGGTCCTGGATGATCGCGCGGGTCAGGTTCACGATCAGCGCGGCGCAGATGACGGCGCAGGCCAGGGCCAGCGCAAGGCGCCACTGCTTGCGCCACGCCATACCATTGACGACGAGACCGCTCCCGAAGACCAGCAGGGCCGGGATGGCGAACATGAAGATGGCGGCGGGACCATCGCAGTCGAGCGCGTCGATGCCGAGCGTATCCCGGTACTCGTTGGCCGGAAGCGATGCCGCGATCAATGCCAGGGGAAGGCCGAGCGCCAGCACCGCGTAGCCGAAGAGCGCCAATCCACGCCGAGCCTGGATGGCGCCCTTCTTCGGATCTCCGTCGGGTTCCAAGAAGGAGCCTTCAGAACCTCAGCCTTCTCGCCCGCTTGACCATCGGGATCTCGTGGATCTTGGCGAGCAATTCGTCCGAGACCGGCTCGTCGACGGCGACATAGCAGATCGCGTCGCCGCCCGGCTTGTCGCGGCCGAGATTGAAGGTCGCGACGTTGACGCCAGCACCGCCGAGCAGCGAGCCGAAGGCGCCGATGAAGCCCGGCTTGTCGGCATTGCGGACATAGAGCATGTGCGGCGCGAACTCGGCATCGACCTGGATGTCGCGGATCTCGATGATGCGCGGCTTGCCGTCATGGAAGACCGTGCCCGCGGCATGGCGCGGCATGTCCTCGGCCTCGACGACGATGCGGATGACGCTCTCGAGATTGCCGGCGACCTCGCGGGTCAGTTCCTCGACGACGATGCCCTTCTCCTTCGCAACAAAAGCCGAGTTGACCATGTTGATCTCGGGCAGGAAGGGCCGGAGCACGCCGGTGATCGCCGCCGCCGAGATCGCCTTGAGGTTCAGCGAGGCGACCGCGCCCTCGTACTCGATCCTGATGCCCTTGACCGGCGCTTCGGTCAGCTGGCCGAGGAAGGAGCCGAGCTTTTCGGCGAGATCGACGAAGGGCTTGATCCGCGGGGCCTCTTCCGCCGAGATCGAGGGGAAGTTGACCGCATTGGTGATCGCGCCCTTCAAGAGGTAGTCGCTCATCTGCTCGGCGACCTGCAGCGCGACGTTCTCCTGTGCCTCATTGGTCGAGGCGCCGAGATGCGGCGTACAGACGACGTTGTCGAGGCCGAACAGCGGGTTCGTCTCCGCCGGCTCCTGCGAGAACACGTCGAAGGCGGCGCCGGCGACATGGCCGGACTTGATGAGATCGGCCAGCGCGGCCTCGTCGACCAGGCCACCGCGGGCGCAGTTGATGATGCGCACGCCCTTCTTGGTCTTGGCGAGGTTCTCGGCCGAGAGGATGTTCTTGGTCATCGCCGTCATCGGCACGTGCAAGGTGATGAAGTCGGCGCGCTTCAGCAACTCGTCGAGCTCGACCTTCTCGACGCCGAGTTGCACCGCCCGTTCCGGCGAGAGATAGGGGTCGAAGGCGATGACGCGCATCCTGAGGCCGATGGCGCGCTCGGCGACGATCGAGCCGATATTGCCGCAGCCGATCAGGCCGAGCGTCTTGGCCGTGATCTCGACGCCCATGAAGCGGTTCTTCTCCCACTTGCCGGCCTGGGTCGAGGCGTCGGCTGAGGGGATCTGGCGGGCGAGCGCGAACATCATCGCGATGGCGTGCTCGGCGGTGGTGATCGAGTTGCCGAAGGGCGTGTTCATCACGATCACGCCGCGGCTGGTGGCGGCCGGGATCTCGACATTGTCGACGCCGATGCCGGCGCGGCCGATCACCTTGAGGTTCGTCGCGGCCTCCAGCAGCTTGGCGGTGGCCTTGGTGGCCGAGCGGATGGCGAGGCCGTCATAATCGCCGATCACTGCGGCGAGCTTGTCCTTGTCCTTGCCGAGGTTCGGATCGAAGGTCACGTCGATGCCGCGATCTTTGAAGATCTGGACGGCGGCGGGGGAAAGGGCGTCGGAAATCAGGACTTTGGGTGCGGGCATGGGGTGGCTCCGGCTGCGCCGCGCTGCACGAGGAGCGTTTCGGCGCGTGAATGAGGAAAGGCGCGATCCTTCTCCCCTCGGGGGAGAAGGTGGCTCGGCGAAGCCGAGACGGATGAGGGCCGGCGGGCGAGGGCGCTAACGAGAAATGTCGCGCTGCCCTCACCCCAACCCTCTCCCCCGAGGGGAGAGGGGGCGCGTTGCGGTTACGCCGCCTTCTTCAGCCCCGCCTTCGCTTCCGCGAACGCGTACGCGATCCACGGCAGCAGCGCCTTGAGGTCGCGGCTCTGCACGGTCGCGCCGCACCAGATGCGCAGGCCGGGAGGGGCGTCACGGTAATGGCCGAGATCGTAGCCGGCGCCGGCCTTCTCGATGACCTGGACGACCTGCTTGGCGAACGCCGCCTGGGCGTCGGCCGGCAGCGCCGTCACAGCCGGATCGGTGAACTTCAGGCAGACCGAGGTGTTCGAGCGCGTCTTCGGCTTCACCGCGAGGAAATCGATCCAGTCGTTCTCGCGCACGAACTTGGCGATGACGCGGGCATTGCCGTCGGCGCGCTTCACCAGGCCGTCGAGCCCGCCGACCTTCTTGGCCCAGTTAAGCGCATCGAGATAATCCTCGACCGCGAGCATGGACGGCGTGTTGATCGTCTCGCCGGCAAAGATGCCCTCGGAGAGCTTGCCGCCCGAGGTCATGCGGAAGATTTTCGGCAGCGGCCAGGAAGGCTTGTAGGTCGTGAGCCGCTCGACCGCGCGGGGCGAGAGCACGATCATGCCATGCGCGGCCTCGCCGCCGAGCACCTTCTGCCAGGAGAAGGTGACGACATCGAGCTTTGGCCAGTCGAGGCGCTGGGCGAAGGCGGCCGAGGTGGCGTCGCAGATCGTCAGGCCCTCGCGGTCATCGGCGATCCAGCTGGCATCGGCGACGCGCACGCCCGAGGTGGTGCCGTTCCAGGTGAAGACGACGTCGCGGTTCTTCGTATCGACCTTCTTCAGGTTCGGCAATTCGCCATAGGGGGCGGTGAAGGTGCGCACATCCGCCAGCTTGAGCTGCTTGGCGACATCGGTGACCCAGCCCTCACCAAAGCTCTCCCAGGCGACCATGTCGACGCCGCGGGCGCCCAACAAGGACCACATCGCCATTTCCATGGCGCCGGTGTCGGAGGCCGGCACGATGCCGATGCGATAATCGGCCGGGACCTGCAGCACCTCGCGCGTCAGGTCGATCGCAGCTTTCAGCTTGTCCTTGCCGATCTTGGCGCGGTGCGAGCGGCCGAGCGCTGCATCACCTAGGGCTTTGAGGGTCCAGCCGGGGCGCTTGGCGCAGGGGCCGGACGAGAAATGCGGCACGCGCGGGCGCGCTGCCGGAATCGTATTCGCCATCGATGTTCTCCATCCTTGCAGATGGGCGCGCCGCGTTGGGGCGGCGTGTCCCGTCGATGGGCGTAGGATGGGAGGGGGAGGGGAGTCAAGCGGGAGGTGGTCCAGGTAAATTTCGAGTGCGTAGGTACTGGCAAGCCGTGCGCGTGACCGCTAGGATCAGGCTATGCTGACTCGCATCGAGATTGATGGCTTCAAGTCCTTCGAGAATTTCGGCCTCGATCTGCAGCCATTAACCGCAATTGTCGGACCAAATGCTAGCGGCAAGTCAAACCTGTTTGATGCGCTAAGATTTCTTTCTTTGCTGTCTCAGTTTGATATTCGGACAGCTATGCAAGACCTGCGTGGAGAGCCTTTGGAGCTGTTTCGCCAAACAGCCTCTGGCCCTGCGGAGGTGATGAAATTTGCATTGGAGGTTATGTTAGATCGATCTGGCGTCGATGCATTTGGCACACGTTACGAAGTCCCTGCGCAACGCCTTAGGTACGAATTGTCGTTGGCGATATCGCTTTCGAGTAATGGTGTTGCCCGAGGTGTTCACGTCCAACATGAGAAATGTACGGCTATTGCTAAGCGCGACGATCGCGCTGCTTTTCTCCGTAATTCAAAAATCAGCTATAACGCAAAAGTTTCTCCCTTTATCAAAGTTAATGATAACGGAGAAGCTCTTTTAGTTCGCCAAGATGGTAGACAGAAGCACGGAAGGCCTGTTCAGCTTCCTCTTAAGGAAGCGTCAAAAACTGCACTATCTACCATTACGACCGCTGAGTTCCCGCACCTGTATGCTCTTCGCGATTTTCTCGCTAACATGCGGTTTTTAGAAATAAATCCACAAGCTGCGCGTTCAGCAAGTGATAAATTTGAGGATAGAATACTTAGGCGTGATGCATCTAATCTTTCTGCTGTTTTGGCTCGTTTGAAAGAAGAGACGGCCACAGCCGAGCGTCCAGATGGAGTTCTTGCTGATATAGCTGCCGACTTGTCCTCATTGATTCCGTCAGTGAGTAGTTTGGATGTTTTGGACGATCCCGGCCAGCGGCAGTACTCCTTTAACGTACGGTTCGCTGGAGATTTGACTTTTAGCTCAAGGGTCATCTCAGACGGCACCTTGCGTCTTTTGGCTTTGCTTACCTTACTCAATGATCCTGAGCGACGGGGAACTCTTTGTTTTGAAGAGCCCGAGAACGGCGTTCATGAAGGCCGGATCCGGATGCTCGTTGATTTTCTTCGCAATGCTGTAGGGCCATCTAGCGATCAGGAAAATCGTTCATTTCAGATAATCATAAATACGCATTCGCCAAAAGTTATGTCTGCTCTCCTTGATAGTGAAATTGTAGCCGCAGATAGTGTGACAAAGATCGACTCGACGAAGAAAAGACGAGAAATTAGAACACGGATGCGTACGGGCGTGAACGACACTGCTGATTTGTTTAATCCAGAAACAACTCTGACTCGATCGGAGGTGGAGCGACTTCTTCAGCATGCGACTGATGCTGCATGACTTATGTTAGCTGGGCAGTCTTGTTTGAGGGGGCGTCGGATGCCGCTTATTTTGGCATCCTCCTACCTCGTGTTATGGATGATTTGGTATTGTCGCGTGGTACCCGTAATTCTATTATACCGACTGCGCCGGCGATTGTTTTAAGACGTGGCAGTGTCGAAAACGTTGCTGCTGAAGCTTGTGCGGCTGAGGGCGCGTTCCATTTGGTTTTTATTCATGCGGATACAGGAGGGCGAGCGCAAGCTGAGGCGATAGGTCGGAGATCGATCTCTTACTGTCAGGCTATGCACGACTTATGCGGCTTGCCATCCATGAGGTGCATTACGATCGAACCACGGCACGAAACAGAAGCTTGGTTACTTTGCGATCCCGGCGCTGTGATGGGAGCGCTTGGTTACAGGGGGCGCGCTTCGGATGCGGGTTTGCCGGAGAATGCTAGAGAAGCGGAGGCTCTAGTCGATCCTAAGGCTACATTGAAAAGTGCGATGCGTGTCATCCGCGGCCGAAGGCGCGAAGAATACCCCGAGACTTTGTATCCCGCGATAGCGCAGCGTCAGAATTTGAACTTACTGAGGACGGCAGATTCTTTCGCGGCATTTGAGCGCCGGTTGTCTGACGGTCTTCAGGCAATAGGTTGTTGGTAGAATATTGTATGTAAGCCGAAGATAGTTTTTTATTATTTTGTGAAATTGATTTTTTTACTTTGAAGGGTGGAGGGCGGGAAACTTATCCCCGCCCTCCCAACCTCCCGTATAATGCCGCGCATCCCATCCCCGAGGGGCGGCCGACCGGAGGCATGTCGTTTGGCGGGGCGGGTGCGGCGCCTGCGGGCGAGGGTTGCGCCTCGCTCCCGGGAGGCTTCGGGAACCGACCTGGGGACATTACGATCCCTGCGCGAGGAGCTCGCTAGACCGCGCCGGCTGCATAAGCCGGCGTGACAGAAGCGCGGCCCGGAGTTTTCAAATCGCCGCTGGCGGAGCGCCAAGGGGCGTGCGGGTGGTGGCTCAATCCATCCGCGCCGCTTCCTGGCTCAATGGAAGCGGATACCAAACCAGCGCCTCGCGGCGCTCCGCTGCCCCTCATCAGCATAACGCCCGCAGGAGGAGCCTGCGGGCGGGGACGACGCTTGGGCGCGGGAAGCGCGGGGAACCCCTCTCCCGGATGGGAGAGGGGCAGGGGTGAGGGCCCGCCGCTGACTATTAAGGCGAGGCGGCACCGTCGCGCCTTCTGTGGATAGGGCAGGCCCTCATCCGGCGCTCCGCGCCACCTTCTCCCATCCGGGAGAAGGTTGGGGCGAGGTTCCCGTGCCCCTGCCGGACCTTCTCCCCCGAGGGGAGAAGGGGGCTAATCGGAGGACACCCCATGCCCCGCAACCCCGACCATCGTGGCGCCACCCGTGAGGAGTTCGAGCGCTTCCAGCGCGAGCGGCCGATTCTGCTGCGCAGCGTGGCGACGAAGCTGGAATGCTGGCGCTATCTCTGCGTCCTGCCGGAATGCCGTCGGGCGCAGGCCTGCGTCGGGCCCGCTGGCGAGCATTGCGCCCCCACTTTCCTGCGGACCTGCTTCAGCGATGAGGAGCGCGCGACCCTGAAGGAGGCGCTGAGCCTGCGCCTTGCCGGCCTCTCCGCCGACGCGGCCTGGAAGGAAGCGGAGGGGCGGGTCGCATGGCACAAGGGGCGGATCGAGTTGCTCGGGATGCCCCAGGGGTGAGCGACAAAAGGACGAGCGCGGGGAACCCTTCTCCCGTGTGGGAGAAGGGCAGGGATGAGGGCCTGCCGATGATCGTCAGGGCGCAACGGAGCCGTTACACCTTCTGCGGATAGCGCAGGCCCTCATCCGGCGCTCCGCGCCACCTTCTCCCATCCGGGAGAAGGTCGGGTTGCGGTTCCCGCCCCCTTTGCCGGCAGGCTGCTATAAGCTCGCCAACAACAGCGATTCACCGGAAGCCCGACGCCATGGCCAGAAAAACCCCCGAACAGCTCACCAAGGAATTCGAGGGCCGCAAGGCCAAGGGGCTGGCCAAGGGCGGCGCGGCCTATTGGCCGAACGTGCTCGCCAATGCGGTGCTGAAGCTCGCGGCCGGCGGCGGCGACTTCAGCGTCGCGGCGCTGGTCGAACGGGTCGCGGCCGAGGGGCAGGTGGCCGATCCGGCGGTCAAGGCCGGGGCCGAGGAAGCGCTGGCGCGGCTGAAGCAGGCGGCGGCAAGGGCGGCGGAGTAGGGCGCGGGAAGCGCGGGAAACCCCTCTCCTGGAAGGAGAGGGGCAGGGGTGAGGTGTGCGGGAGGGAGGTCGTTCGCTGCGATGGAGCCGCGGTGGGCGCTCGCGGAACTGGTCTGACCTCCTACACCTCACCCAAACCCTCTCCTTCCAGGAGAGGGCTTTCCGACATGCAGGCAGCCTCGATGCGCGCGACGACAGCATCGAGATCGTTCAGCACCGCGTCGTTGCGGAAGCGGAGAAGCATGAAGCCGTGACGTTCGATCTCCTCCGTGCGAGCCGCGTCGTAGTCGCGCTCCCAGTCATGCTGGCGGCCATCGAGCTCGATGATCAGCCTGCGCTCGAAACTGAGGAAGTCGACGGTGTAGCCGAGCACGGCGACCTGACGCCGGAACTTCACGCCGCCGAGTTTTCGGCCACGGAGGAGCGTCCAGAGGATGTCTTCCGGTTTGGTCGAGCGTTGACGGAGCCTTCTGGCGAAGCAGTCGCGCTCACTTACCATGGCGGCTTCTCCGGAGAGGGCGCACACCTCACCCCTGCCCCTCTCCTTACAGGAGAGGGGTTCTATCGTCGCGCCCTCACTCCCCCATCGCGATCAGGCTCGCATTGCCGCCGGCCGCCGCGGTGTTGATCGTCACCGTCTGCTCGGTGGCGAAGCGGGGCAGGTAGTTCGGGCCGCCGGCCTTGGGCCCGGTGCCCGAGAGGCCGTGGCCGCCGAAGGGCTGCACGCCGACGACCGCGCCGATCATGTTGCGGTTGACATAGATGTTGCCGGTCGAGAGCCGGTCGACGACCAGCTCGACCGTGGCCTCGATGCGCGAATGCAGGCCGAAGGTCAGGCCGTAGCCGGTCGCCTCGATCTCGGCGAGGACCTTGTCGAGCTGGCCCGCCTTCCAGCGCACCACATGCAAAACCGGGCCGAAATGCTCGGCGGTCAGATCCGCGACCTTGTCGAGCCTGATGATGTGCGGGGCAACGAAGGTGCCGGGCAGAGACGGTGTCTTGCCGGCGTAAGTCACGCGGCCGGCGGAGCGCATCGCGGCGATATGGCTGTCGAGGCGCTCCTTGGCGGCGGCGTCGATCACCGGGCCGACATGGGTCTCGATGGCGCGGGGATCGCCGAGGGTGAGCTCGCTGGCGGCGCCCTCGATCATCTCGACCATCTTGTCGGCGACGTCCTCCTGCACGACGAGCAGGCGCAAAGCCGAGCAGCGCTGGCCGGCCGAGCGGAAGGCGGAGAGGACGACGTCGTCGGCGACCTGCTCGGCGAGCGCGGTGGCGTCGACGATCATGGCGTTGAGGCCGCCGGTCTCGGCGATCAGCGGGACGATCGGGCCGTCCTTGGCGGCGAGCGCGCGGTTGATGGCGCGGGCGGTCGCGGTCGAGCCGGTGAAGGCGACGCCGGCGACGTCCTTGTGCGCGACGAGCGCCGCGCCGAGCTTGCCGTCGCCGGGAGCGAAGTGCAGCGCCGACTTGGGGATGCCAGCCTCGTGGAGGAGGCGCACGGCGAGCGCGGCGATCAGCGGGGTCTGCGGCGCCGGCTTGGCGACGACGCTGTTGCCGGCGACCAAGGCAGCGGCGACCTGGCCGACGAAGATCGCGAGCGGGAAGTTCCAGGGCGCGATGCAGACGAAGGGGCCACGGCCGCGCAGGATCAGGCGATTGTCCTCGCCGGTTGGTCCGGGAAGCGCGGTCGGCACGGCGAACTTCGCCTCGGCCTCGGCGGCGTAATAGCGCAGGAAGTCGACGGCTTCGCGCAGTTCGGCGATGGCGTCGTCGAGCGTCTTGCCGGCCTCGGACTGGAGCAGTGCCAGGATCGGGCCGCGGCGCGCTTCCATCAAATCGGCGGCCTGCCGCAGCGAAGCGGCGCGGTTGCGGGCGGGCGTCGCGTTCCAGGCGTGGAAGCCGGCCTTGGCAGCGGCCATCGCCTTCTCGGCGCTGGCGGCATCGCCCTCGGTGACGCGGCCGACCGGCTTGCCGTCGATCGGCGAGAGCACATCGCGGGCGGCGCCGGTGCCGGGCTTGCCGTCGATCAGCGGCACGGCCTCGGGCACGGGCTTGGCGGCTGCGGCGTGGATCTCGGCGAGCAAGGTCGCGAGGCTGGCGGCATCGCCGAGCTCGACGCCGGCGGAGTTGCGGCGGCTCGTCCCGAAGAGCTCGGCCGGCAGCGGAATGCGGCGATGGCGCGCGGCGCTGGCTGTGCCGATCAGGTCGGCCGGCGGCACCAATAGCTGCGCGACCGGCACGTCGGGATCGCCGGAGACCGCGACGAAGGAGGAGTTGGCGCCGTTCTCGAGCAGGCGGCGGACGAGATAGGCGAGCAGGTCCTGATGGCCGCCGACCGGCGCATAGGTCCGGCAGGCGAAACCGGCATCCGATTGCAGCAGGCGTTCATAGAGCGCCTCGCCCATGCCGTGCAGGCGCTGGAACTCGAAATTCTCGGCGTCGCCGGCGAGCTCAGCGACGGTCGCGACGGTCAGCGCGTTATGGGTGGCGAACTGCGGGATGATGCGCGGGCGCAAGGCGAGCAGTTGCTTGGCGCAGGCCTCGTAGTTCAAGTCGGTCATCGCCTTGCGGGTGAAGACCGGATAGTCGGGCAAGCCGCGCTCCTGGGCGCGCTTCAGCTCGGTGTCCCAATAGGCGCCCTTGACCAGCCGGACCATCAGCCGGCGGTCATAGGTTTCGGCCAGCGCAGCGATGTGGTCGATCACGGCGCTGGCGCGCTTCTGATAGGCCTGGATGGCGAGGCCGAAACCGTCCCAGCCGGCGAGCGAAGGATCGGCCATCACCGCGGCGATGACGTCGAGCGAGAGCTCGAGCCGGTCGGCCTCCTCGGCGTCGACGGTGAAGTTGAGGTCGTATTTCTTGGCCTGGCGGGCGAGTTCGATCACCTTCGGGGTCAGCTCGGCGAGCACCCGCTCGCGATTGGTCGCCTCATAGCGCGGATGCAGCGCCGAGAGCTTGACCGAGATGCCTGGGCGGTTCGGCAGCTTGTCATTGCCGGCCGAGCGGCCGATGGCGTCGATCGCGTCGGCATAGGAGGCGTAGTAGCGGTCGGCATCGGCTTGCGTGCGGGCGCCCTCGCCGAGCATGTCGAAGGAATAGCGGTAGAGCTTGCCCGAGCCGGAGCGGGCGCGCTTCAGCGCCTCCTCGATGGTCTGGCCGAGCACGAAATGGTTGCCCATCACGCGCATGGCTTGGCGCGTCGCGGTGCGCACGGCGGGCAGGCCGAGGCGCTTGGAGAGATTTCCGATGATGCTGGTCGGGGTCTCGCCCGGCTGGATGATGCGGGCGGTGATGCCGAGCGCCCAGGACGAGGCCGAGATCAGGAAGGCGTCGGACTTGGATTCGTGATGGGCGAAGTCGCCCTGGCCGAGCTTGTCCTCGATCAGCCGGTCGGCGGTGGCGGCGTCGGGCACGCGCAGCAACGCCTCGGCCAGCACCATCAAGGCGAGGCCCTCCTTGGTCGAGAGCGAGTATTCGCGCAGCAATTCCTCGATACCGCCGAGGCCGACCTTGCGGGTGCGGATCGCGTCGACCAGGGAGCTGGCGCGGGCGTCGATCCTCGCCTTGGCCAAGGGATCGCGGCGGCCGCCGGAGAGCAGGCGACCGGAGATCGCGGCATCGTCCTCGGCGTAGGGGGCGTGGAAGACGGGCGCAGGGGCGGCCATGAAAAGTGCTCCGGATCTCGGCGGCGGGATGATCTCCAGAATCATCGCAAGCAGGCTGGATATCAATGGAGATTTCAGCAAATATGCCGTGATTAATCCTGTAGGATTTTGAGATGGCAGAGAATAATCCAGCTCTCGATCGAACCGACCGGCGTCTGCTCGCCTTGCTCCAGAACGATGGTCGCGCCGCCGGCGTCGAGCTGGCGGAGAAGGTCGGCCTGTCGCCGACCGCGACCGGCGAACGGTTGAAGCGGCTGGCGCGCGAAGGCTACATCACCGGCTATCGCGCCACGCTCGATCCGGTGAAGCTCGGTCTGCACCTGCTCGTCTTCGTCGAGGTCTATCTCGACAAGACGACGCCGGATGCGTTCGAGCGCTTCGCCGCCGCCGTGAAGCGCGCGCCGGAGGTGCTGGAATGCCATATGGTCGCCGGCGGCTTCGACTATCTGGTCAAGACCCGTGTCGCTGACATGAACGCTTATCGCCGCTTCCTCGGCGAGGTCCTGCTGGCGCTGCCGGCCGTCCGCGAGACCCGAACCTATGCGGTGATGGAGGAGGTCAAGACCGACGGGGCGCTGCCGCTGTGACTCTTGCAGCGCTGCCGCAGAAAAACGTAACCATTTCCGCGATTTCGCCGCGATCTTGCCCTGTTGGCGCTTGACCTGACGGCTAGGGAGGTCTTGGTTGCGTTGCGTCTCCGGTATGGTGGTCTGCGACCCCGTCGGAGAGGCGCTTGCGTCCGTATCGGCTATGGTCGCTCCGGAGTTTGCCATGTCCGTCGTCATATCCTCGCTTGGTGCGCCGATCTCCCGGCGCGGGTTCGGGCGTTTTCTTGCAGGATCCGGCCTCGCCGCCTGGGCCGGGATGCATGCCGGGCGGGCTTCGGCGGCGTCGATCCCGTTGCGCTTCACGCTCGACTGGCGCTTCGAGGGACCGGCGGCGCTGTTCCTGACTGCGCTCGACAAGGGCTATTTCCGCGACGAGGGGCTCGACGTCACGATCGAGCCCGGCACGGGCTCGCGCGAAGCGATTCCGCGAGTCGCGACCGGCGGCTTCGACGCTGGTTTCGGCGATGTGAATTCGCTGATCCGCTTCCGCGACGAGAACCCGAGCGCCGATCTCAAGGCGGCAATGATGGTCTATGACCGGCCACCCTTCGCGATCGTCGGACGCAAGAGCCGCGGCATCACCAAGGATCCCAGGAGTCTCGAGGGCAAGAAGCTCGGCGCTCCCGCTGCCGATGGCGCCTTCGCGCAATGGCCGGTGTTCAAGAAGGTCAACGGCATCGACGACGCCAAGATCAAGCTGGAGAATATCGGCTTTCCAGTGCGCGAGCCGATGCTGGCGTCCGGCGAACTCGACGCGATCTTCGGCTTCGCCCACACCTCCCTGATCAATCTGAAGGCGCGCGGCGTGCCGGCCGAGGACATCGTCACGCTGCTGATGGCCGATCACGGCGTCGAGCTCTACGGCAATGCCGTGATCGTCTCGCCGAAGCTGCTCGCCGAGAAGCCGCAGGCGGTGCGCGGCCTGCTGCGGGCGATCACCCGCAGTGTCCGCGACGTGGTTGCCGAGCCGGGCGCGGCGATCGCTGGCGTGATCCAGCGCAATGAGGGCGCCCGTCCCGAAATCGAGCTGGAGCGCCTGAGGATGGCGCTTGATCAGTACGTGATGACACCGAACGTCAAGGCGAACGGCTTTGGCGGCATCGACAAGGTGCGCTGGCAGAACGGGCTCGACCAGATCGGGCTGACCGTCTCCTTCAAGGACAAGGCGAAGGCCGGCAACGCCTTCGCCGAGGGCTTCCTGCCGGCGGAGGCCGAGCGGGCGTTCTGAACCGCTCGGCCAGCTTACTTTAGGCCATGGTGACAGCGGCTTTAGGCTTCGCCTATCGTGCGCCGCTTTTTGCAGGAGCACGGGCCGATCGGTGCGTGCTCAATCTGTCATTCTGGACCTGCCGCATGCTTCCCGACATCCGTGACTATGAGCGCCTGCGCGCCGCCTTCCGCTGGCGGATTCCGGAGCGCTACAATATCGGCGTCGATTGCTGCGATCGCTGGGCGGCGATCGATCCAGGCAAGGTCGCGATCCTCGAAGTCCAGCCCGACTGGTCGGTCGCGCCGGTCAGCTATGGCGAGTTGCGGGCGCAGTCCAACCGCCTGGCGAATGCGCTGCGCAAGCGTGGCGTCGGTGAGGGTGACCGGGTCGCGATCCTGCTGCCGCAGGGACGGCTGGTGCCCATCGCGCATATGGCAGCCTACAAGCTCGGCGCCATCGCGGTGCCGCTGGCGGCGTTGTTCGGTGCCGATGCGCTGTCCTACCGCCTGCGTGATTGCGGGGCGAAGGCGCTGCTGACCAACGCCGCCGGCCTCGCCAAGCTCGCCCAGATCGAGGAGAAGCTGCCCGATCTCGAACTGGTGGTCTCTGCCGATGGCTCGGATGGGCAAGCCGAGGGGCTCGCGCGCCTGCTCGAAGCGGAAAGTGAGGAGTTCACTCCAGTCGACAGCGGGCCGGACGATCCGGCGCTGATGATCTATACCTCCGGCACGACCGGCAACGCCAAGGGAGCGCTGCACGGCCACCGGGTCATGCTCGGCCATCTGCCCGGCGTGGAGATGCCGCACGAATTCCTGCCGCAGCCGGGCGACCTGATCTGGACGCCCGCCGACTGGGCCTGGGCAGGCGGCCTGCTCAACAACCTGCTGCCGGCGCTGCATCACGGCGTGCCGATCGTGGCGCGGCCGTCGGCGAAATTCGATCCCGACGAGGCCTTCCGGCTGATGGCCGATCTGGGCGTGCGCAACTGCTTCATCCCTCCGACGGCGCTGCGCATGCTGCGGGCGGTGGAGAACCCGCGCGGGCGCTACGACCTCAAGCTGCGCACGGTCGCCTCGGGCGGCGAGTCGCTCGGAGCCGAGACGCTGGCCTGGGGACGCGAGGCGCTGGGCCTCACCATCAACGAGTTCTACGGCCAGACCGAGTGCAACCTCGTGCTCGCCTCCTGCGCCGCGATCGGCGTGGTCAAGCCGGGCTTCATCGGCAAGGCCGTGCCGGGCCATGAGGTCGCGGTGATCCGGCCCGACGGCAGCATCTGCGAGCCGGAGGAGGAAGGGCAGATCGCCGTGCGCCGTCCCGACCCGGTGATGTTCCTGCATTACTGGCGCAAGCCCGAGGCCACCGAAGCCAAGTTCATCGGCGACTGGATGACGACGGGCGACCAGGGCTCGCAGGACGCGGATGGCTATATCCGCTTCGTCGGCCGCGACGACGACGTCATCACCTCCTCGGGTTACCGGATCGGGCCAGGCGAGATCGAGGATTGCCTGCTGCGCCATCCGGCGGTGGCGCTCGCCGCGGTCGTCGGCAAGCCCGACGCGCTCAGGACCGAGATCGTCAAGGCTTTCATCGTGCCGAAGGTGGGCTACGAGGCCTCGCCGCAACTCGTCGCCGAGATCCAGAGCTTCGTGCGCGAGCGGCTGGCGGCACATGAATATCCGCGCGAGATCGAGTTCCGCGGGGAGTTGCCGATGACCACCACTGGCAAGATCATCAGGCGGCTGCTGCGCGACGCCGGCTGAGGAGCGGCGCGCGGCGGGCGGCGGCGGCCGTGACGGTGAGCCTGATGTCGCCGAGCCGCTGCGGCACCGTGACGGCATGAAGGCCCGGCGCCTCGCCGACGATCTCGCGCCGGCGGCTACGCCGGCCGAGCCAGGCGACGAGCTGAGCCAACGGAACGAAGCTGCTGAAGCGCTCGTCCTGCGTGCCCGAATAGAGCCAGAGGCGCTGGCCCCTGCCGATCAGGATCGCGCCGGCGACCGGCTTGTCGTCGAGGCTGAGCAGGCCGATGCGGCAACGATGGGCGCGCGCCAGATTGCGCGTCATGGCGCGCAGAAAGGCGCTTTCGCGGGTATCCTGAAGCGCGGCGGCACCGGCGCGGGCGAGCGATCCCGAGGCTTCGAGCGCCAGATGCAGCTCGACCATGTCGCGCAGTTCCTGGCGCGAGCCGGATTCGGCGAAGGAGAGCTTGCCCTGACGCGATAGACCGTGGCGCAGGTTGGCGAGGTCGGGGACGCCCGCGCTGGCTGGCGGCACCGGCAGCGGCTCGAGCGCGGCGGCGTGGCCCGTCCGTTCGGCGATCTGCAGGACATTGCGCAGGAGCGGGCCGTCGAGATCGAGGCGGTTGAGCTGCAGGTTCTGGGTATTGGCGAGGCCCCAGCGGCCTGGAGCGTGCAGTAGGGCGGCGATGACGCGCTCGGCTTCACCTGCATCGATCAGCGGCGTTGCGATGCCAAGGCGGGGATTGCTCCAGCCGGTCAGTTCGTCATGGCCGAGCAGCCTGTGCCGGAGGCGGGCCGGGACGAAGCCGAGCAGGCGCCGCGAAGCGGCGGCGCCATCCCAAAGCAGCAATACCGGCGCATCGCGGAAATCGACGAGGTGCTGGGCGGCGGGGAGGGCGAAATCGGGCTCGAAGAACGGGTTCGGCTCGATGGCGCGGCCGGCAAGATCGCGCCATTCGGCCTCGATGGCAGCGCAGGCGGCAAGCGGGCGGCGCTCGATCGAGAGCCCGGCCGGGCCGGAGGCGACGGCGCTCTGCTTGAGCGTCGTCTTCGCCGGGGCAACCGGGGAGGCGGCGAGGTTCGGCATGGCGCAGCCCTTTCGCGGCTCGCCTCGCTTCGGTGCGCTTCCGTGCCGGATCGGCACGCAGGCACAAGGCGGGGCAGTCATCTGCCTCCGACGAACCAAGAAGCGGGCCGACCTGAGCGGTCAGGCGTGATGGTGGTGATGAGCCTCGGCCTGAGCCGGCGCGGACCGACCGAGGAAGGCCGACCAGAGCCGGGCGACCGTCTCCTCCTCCAGGTCCTTGACGATCAGGACGAGGCGGGAGCGCCGGTCGGCATCGGGCCAGGCGGGCAGCAGCACGGGCGGGTGCAGGATCTGCTGGACGGCGTGGACCAGCAGCGGCTCTTCCGGGTGCTCGGCGAGTGCGACCAGCCCCTTCAGCCGCAGCAGCCTGGCGCCATGGGTCGAGCGCAGCAGGGTCCAGAACAGGTCGAAAGTGGCCTCGCGGATCGGCATCTCCGCCGTGAGCGTGAAGGCGCGGATGCTGGCGTCGTGACGGTTGACGTCGTGGTGATGATGGCCGTGACCGGCGTGATGGTGATGGTCGTGGGCTTCGGTATGATCGTGGTGATGGTACCCTTCGAGGGCTTCGGCAGCGAGCCAGCGGCGCAGTTCGTCCGGGCGCGCGGCGATGTCGTAGAGGCCGGCGCCGACGATCGCCTCGGCTGGCGTATCGGGCGGCAGGATCATGATGCCGGGATTGAGTTCGCCGAGCCGCTTGCGCAGGGTTGTCACGGCCTCGCTGTCCGTCGCGATATCGGCCTTGGTCAGCACGAGCCGGTCGGCGGCGACGACCTGTCGGAGCGCTTCCGGGTGAGCGTCGAGCGTCGCCATGCCGTTGACGGCGTCGACCAGCGTGACGACGCCGTCGAGCTTGTAGCGCAGAGCGAGATAGGGGTGGTTGATCAGTACGTTGAGGATCGGCGCGGGGTCGGCGAGGCCGGTGGTCTCGATCACCAGCCGCCTGAAAGGCGCGATGCGGCCATTGTCGAGCCGGCGCAGCAGGTCCTCCAGCGTGACGATCAGGTCGTCGCGAATGGTGCAGCACAGGCAGCCCGAGGCGAGCAGAATCATGCCGTCCTCGATGCCCTCGACGAAGAGATGGTCGAGGCCGATCTCGCCGAACTCGTTGACCAGCACGACGGTGTCGGCGAGCGCCGGGTCCTTGAGCAGGCGGTTGAGTAGCGTGGTCTTGCCGGCGCCGAGGAAACCGGTCAGCAGCGTCAGCGGGATCGGCTCGGGGCGTACGGGCTGCTCGGACATCGGGGATCAGGTTCCGGGTGCGACCACCGCCGTCAATCGGCGGGCTCGCTTTTGTTCCAATATTACATTGGCGATGATTGCGGCGACGACAAGGGCGCCGCCGGCATATTGCAGCGAGCCGACGCGCTCGCCGAGGAAGACGGCGGCGATCGCGACGGCAAAGACCGGCTCGGCGCAGAAGGCAAGCGCGGCGGGACCGGGCGCGACGCGGGCGAGCGCCAGCACCTGAAGCAGGAAGCCGATCAGATAGCCGCCGATCGTGATCGCGACCGCGATCGGCGCGAGCATCAGGGCCGATGGCGCCTGGAACAGGCCGGTGAGGGCGAGGATCGCCAGCGTCACCGGCAGGATGACGAGATGCGACCAGAACAGCTTCGGCAAGGTCCCGGTGTCGCCGCAGCGAGCCGCGGAAAAGAACTGCGCCGCGGCGAAGATGCTCGCGCCGAAGGCGAGTGCGAGGCCGCGCGGGTCGAGCCCATGCCAGTCCGGCCCGACCACCATGGCGACGCCGAGGAAGGCGAGGAGTGCGATCGCGACCCTGTCGAGGCTGAAGCGAGCCGGGGTGAAGAGCGGCTCGGTCAGCACGATCAGGATGGGGAAGGTGTAGAAGACCACGGCCGCGACCGTGATCGGCAGGAAGGCGACCGAGGAGAGATAGGCGCAGGCGGTCAGCGCTGTGCTGACGCCGAAGACGGCAAGCGCCGGCCAGCGATGGCGCGGCACGGCAAGGCTGGCCCGCCAGATGAGGGCGGCGCCGGCGACCAGCGCCAGCATCAGGAAGACGCGGTAGAAGACGATGAGCGGGCCGCTCAGCCCGGCCTGACTGGCGAGCTGGGCGCTGACGATGTTGGTGCCGAAGGCCGCGGCGGAGGCGAGCGCCAGCGCAAGGCCTTGCTGGACCGAGGACGCGCTACGCTCCTGCACGTTGTAGCCCTCGGTCCGGGATCGAGATCAGGCCTCGGGCTTTGCGGCCGGCTTCGCGCCCGGCCGCGCCGGCGGCTTCGCCAGCGGCTTGGCCTGCGCCTGGCTCGGCTTGGTCTTGGCCGGAGCCGCCTTCTCCTGCTTAGGCTTGGTCAGCAGCGGCTTGGCGGCCGGCTTGTTCGCGGCCTTGATGCCGGCGGCGGCGCCGGGGCGCAGGCTGGCGGGCGTCGCGGCGCCGGGCTGGATCGCGCCCTGCAGGCGCATCGGGGCAGAGCCCAGCGCGGCGGAAGCGGGACGCTCCTCCGGTGTTGGCGTGACCGGCGCGAAGGCTGAGGAGGAGGGCGGGATCGCGCCGTTGCGCGAGAGGGTACGGTTGCCGGCGGCTAGGCTGGCCGCGACCGGCGCACCGGGCTGGATCGTCTCGCGCGCGACCTGAGTGTCGGGCCTGGCAACGACGTTGGCGGCAAGCGGAGCCGAGGCGGAACCCGGCGTGCGGCCGAAGGAGACCGGGTATGGATCGAATTTAACGCGTGGACCGAGCGTGACGCGGCCGGAGGGCGAGCGTGTCAGCACCGCGCCGGAGGTGCCGGCCTGTGGGACGGCGGTGGCGAAACGATCGCCAGTGCCCTCGGCATTGCCGCCGACGCCACCATTCGACGAGATGAAGCTGATCGGCCCGGCCGAGTCGACATCGTCGCCGAGCGCATGGCCGCCGCGGCGGACGCTGTCGCAGATGCTGTAGGCGCGCCCACCATTGCCAGAGGGCATGCTGGCGATGCTGCCGCCGAAACCGCCCCATTTGCCGAAGCCGTCGTCGAGCAGCTGCGCCGCCTTGACGGTGCGCTCCGCGCCGGAATTGGCGCCGAGCACGACCGCGATCAGGGTGCGGCCATTGCGCGTCGCGGTGGTGACGACGTTGAAGCCGGAGGCGCAGACGAAGCCGGTCTTCATGCCGCTGATGCCGTAATAGCGGCCGACGAGCCCGTTGGTGTTGTTCAGCACCTGCTTGCCGAGCTGGACGGCGCCGGTGTTCCAGTAGTCGGAATAGCGGCCGAACTCGCTCATCAGCGCCATGGCGAGCACGGCGAGGTCGCGCGCGCTGCTCTGCTGGTCGGGATGGTGCCAGCCATTCGGATTGACGAAATGGGTGTCGTTCATGCCGAGCCGCTGGGCCTCGGCATTCATCATCGAGACGAAGGTCTCGACATTGCCGCCGACGCCTTCGGCGATGACATAGGCGATGTCGTTGGCCGACTTCACCATCATGATGCGCATGGCGTTGTCGAGCGTGATCTCCTGCCCGGCCCTGATGTAGACCTTCACCCGCGGCTGGCTGGCGGCGAGCTTCGAGGCGGGGATCGCAGTCTCCAGACCGATCCTGCCCTCGCGCACGGCCTTGAGTGCGAGATAGAGCGTCATCATCTTGGTGGTCGAGGCCGGATGCCAGGCTTGCGTCGGGTTCTCGCTTGACAGCACGGCGCCGCTCGAGGCGTCGACCACCACACTCGTGCCGGCTTTGGCCGGGACGGCGATAGCGAGGAGCGAGGCGAGGCTTGCGCCGGCGGCGAGGCGGAACGAGATCATCGGCTGGGGTCTGAACCTGTCTTGGCGGGGGTCGAGGGGCTTCAACGCGACGCTTGAGGCATTTTCGAGACGGCGGGCGACAATCCTGCCTCGCTCATGACGCATACCTACCCTTCATCGGGCGATTTGCCTAGCGCGGTGTGGCAGTCCAAAGCATCGCGGTAGCTTTTCTTCGGGATCTTAGCGCGTGAGCTTCAGCCTTCTGTGGATACCGGTGACGCTCGCCGCCTCGCTGCTGCAGACCGCGCGCAATCTGACCCAGCGCTCGCTGACCGAGGTTATCGGCGTCGTCGGTGCGACGCAGGTGCGCTTCCTGTTCGGTTTGCCCTTCGCGCTGATCTTCCTCGTCCTGGTCTGCCTCGGCAGCGGCAGCCAGCCACCGATGCCGGATCTGCGTTCCTTCGGCTTTGCCGTCTTCGGCGCGCTGACCCAGATCCTCGCGACGGCGCTGATGCTGGCGGCGATGCGCGAGCGCTCCTTTGCGGTGGCGACGGCCTATACCAAGACCGAGCCGGTTCAGGTCGCGATCTTCGGCGCTGTGCTGCTCGGTGATGCCCTGGGTTGGGCGAAGTTCGCGGCGATCGTCGTCGCCACTGCCGGCGTGGTGCTGATGTCGTGGAAGCCGGGAGACAAGCTCAGCGCGGCCGGCCTGCGCCCGGCGGCGCTTGGAATCGGCGCCGGCGCCGCCTTCGCGCTCTCGGCGATCGGTTTTCGCGGTGCGATCCAGGCCCTGCCGGAAGGGCATTTCCTGATGCGGGCGACCACGATCCTGGCACTGGGACTGGCGCTTCAGACCCTGATCCTGACGCTCTATATGCTCGTCGCCAATCGCAGGGCATTGATGCTCAGCCTGCGCAACTGGCGCCGTTCGCTCACAGCAGGCTTCCTCGGCGCCGCGGCCTCGCAATGCTGGTTCCTCGGTTTTTCGCTGACGACGGCAGCGAATGTCCGCACGTTGGCTCTGGTCGAGGTGCCGCTGGCGCAGATCGCCTCGCGCCGGATCTTCTCGGAAGGCACGAGCTGGCGCGAGCTTGCCGGCATGGCGATGATCGTCGTCGGCGTCGGCTTTTTGCTCGCCCTGTCCGTGGGGTAGGGCAGGGCCGCAAGCCGGGCGCTTGACACCCGGCCCCATCGTGGGCCTTTCCTCGCACAGGAGGAATGCGCGCTTGCCGGCTTGTGGCCACGAGTGCGCGGATGCAGATATCGTGTATCTGCACATCAACCAGGAGATGGCCATGAGCGCTGCAATCGTCGGCTGGGCACATACCCCCTTCGGCAAGCAGGACACCGAAACGGTCGAGAGCCTGATCGTGCGCGTCGCGACCGATGCGCTGGTCGATGCCGGCATCACCGCCGACCAGGTCGACGAGATCGTGCTCGGCCATTTCAACGCCGGCTTCTCGGCCCAGGACTTCACCGCCTCGCTCGTGCTGCAGGCCGACCCGGCGCTGCGCTTCAAGCCCGCGACCCGCGTCGAGAACGCCTGCGCCACCGGCTCGGCTGCGGTGCATCAGGGCGTGCGCGCGATCAAGGCCGGCGCCGCCAAGGTGGTGCTGGTCGTCGGCGTCGAGCAGATGACCACGACGCCCGGCCCGGAAATCGGCAAGAACCTGCTGAAGGCTTCCTATCTCGCGCAGGAGAGCGACGTTCAGGGCGGCTTCGCCGGTGTCTTCGGCAAGATTGCCTCGTCCTATTTCCAGCGCCATGGCGACCAGTCGGACGCACTCGCCATGATCGCGGCGAAGAACCACAAGAACGGCGTTGCCAACCCCTATGCCCAGATGCGCAAGGATCTCGGCTACGCCTTCTGCCGCGACGAGAGCGAAAAGAATCCTTACGTCGCCGGCCCGCTGAAGCGCACCGATTGCTCGCTGGTCTCGGACGGCGCCGCCGCGCTCGTGCTCGCCGATGAAGAGACCGCCAAGAGCATGCGCCGTGCCGTTGGCTTCCGCGGCATGGCCCATGTCCAGGACTTCCTGCCGCTGTCGCGCCGCGACATCCTGAAGTTCGAGGCCGGTGCACTCGCCTGGAAGCAGGCGCTGGCTGGTGCCGGCGTCGCGCTCGACGATCTCTCCTTCGTCGAGACGCATGACTGCTTCACAATCGCCGAGCTGCTCGAATACGAGGCGATGGGCCTGACCAAGGAAGGCGATGGCGCCCGCGCCATCAAGGAAGGCTGGACGCAGAAGGACGGCAAGCTGCCGGTCAACGTCTCCGGCGGCCTCAAGGCCAAGGGCCACCCGATCGGCGCGACCGGCGTCTCGATGCATGTGCTCTCGGCGATGCAGCTCGTCGGCGAGGCACCGGAAGGCATGCAGGTGCAGGATGCCCGCCTCGGCGGCATCTTCAACATGGGTGGCGCCGCCGTCGCGAACTACGTCTCGGTGCTCGAGCGCGTTAAGTGAGACAAACGGCCGCCGTCGAACCTGTGTCGGCGGCCATCTTCGCATTGGCCGGAGTGGCGGCGTGACCATCTTTTTCGCGCTGCTGCCGGCCTATGTGCTGTCGATCTTCTATCGCTCCTTCCTGAGCGTGATCGCCGCGCCGGTGATGGGCGACCTCGCCATCGGGCCGGCTGAGTTCGGTACGCTCGGCGCTGCCTGGTTCATGGCTTTCGCGCTGGCGCAGTTTCCCGTCGGCTGGGCGCTCGACCGCATCGGCCCGCGCCGGACCGTGGCGGTGACCATGGCGATCGGCAGCGTCGGCGCCTTCTTGTTCGCGCAGGCCGGCAGCGCCAATACCGCCACGGTGGCGATGGCGCTGGTCGGCATCGGCTGCTCGCCGATCTTCATGTCGTCGCTCTACCTGTTCGCACGGACCGAAGCGCCCGGGCGCTTCGGCCTGCTGACCTCGATCTTCATCGGGCTCGGATCGCTCGGCAATCTCGTCGGCGCGGCGCCGCTGGCCCTGGCGGCGCAGGCCTATGGCTGGCGCCCGACCATGCTCGCCTTCGCCGTGGCTTTCCTGCTGGCGACCGTGCTCGCTGCGATGCTGGTGCGTGATCCCCCGCCGGTCACCGACGCCTCGGGCAAGCATGAGGGGCTGCTGCAGGGGCTGAAGAGCATCGCCGCGATCGGGCCGCTCTGGCTGCTCGCGCCGATCACGCTCGTCGGCTACGCGATCATCGCGACGGCGCGGGGCCTCTGGATCGCGCCCTATATGACGCAGGTCCACGGGCTCGACGGCATCGCCGCCGGCCATGCGACGCTCGGCATGGCGACGACCATGATCATCGGCGCCTTCGTCTATGGCGGCCTGCAGAAACGGGCAGGGCGCAGCAAGGCGCTGGTCGCCTGGGGCACCGCTGTTACCGGGCTCGGCTTCGGATTGCTCGCGCTCGTGGGCGATCGCTCCATGCTCGGCGCCGTTGCTCTGTTCGCGTTCGTCGGCGCGACCGGCTTCACCTATGCGATCCTGATGGCGCATGCGCGCGAGTTTTTTCCTGCGCATCTGGTCGGGCGCGGCATGACCTTCATCAATTTCCTGTTCATCGCCGGGGCCGGGCTGATCCAGTGGGGCTCCGGCTGGTTCGTCGCGGCACAGCGCACCGCGGGGCAGGGCGCAGCGGTCGCGTTCGCCAACATGCACTGGGTGTTCGCGGCGCTGCTGCTGGTCTCGACCGCGATCTATCTGGCGACGCCGGAACGGAAGGCGGCCTGAGGCTCACTTGCCGCGTGCTTGGCCCGGCACCATGTATTACCGTGTCTACGGCAGGTAATACCGGAGGAGCCGATGGCGACGACCGTGACCAGCAAGGGGCAGGTGACGATCCCGAAACCGGTGCGCGATAGGCTCGGCATCGGACCGGGCAGCGCAGTCGAGTTCGAGCTGATGGAAGATGGGCGCTTCGCCCTCGTGCGAGCCGATGGCAAGACGCCGCCGAGCCGGTTCGAGAAATTCCGAGGGATCGCCGATACCGGGATGACGACAGACGAGATCATGGCGCTGATGCGCGGTGACGATTGATGACGCTCATCGACACCAATGTCTTGCTCGATGTGTTCACCAACGATGTAAACTGGGCCGTTTGGTCCACAATCCAACTGGACCAAGCGGCGTCGGATGGCAGTTTGGTCATCAACGACGTGGTCTACGCGGAACTTGTGCCGGCCTTCAGCACCAAGGAGAAGCTTGACGGGGCCTTGCGGGGGATCGGTGTTGGCGTGGAGGGTTCATCGCGTGACGCGTTGTTCCTCGCCGGCCGAGCATTTCAGCGTTACCGTGCTGCTGGTGGAACGAAAACCGGTGTGTTGGCCGATTTTTTCATCGGCGCTCACGCTGCCGTTACAGGCGTGCCGCTGGTGACCCGGGATCCACGGCGATATCGCACCTACTTCCCGACCGTGATGCTGATCACGCCTTAGCTTTCGCTCACCCTTCGCCCGGGGCCTGTGCCGCGATAGCGAGCGCGTGCACACCGCCGGCGAGTTCTTCCGCCAGCGCAGTGTTGACCAGGCGATGGCGTTCGAGCCGGCTCTTGCCGGCGAAGGCGGGCGAGACGATCTCGACGCGGAAATGCGTCTCGCCGCCCTCGCGCCAGCCGGCATGGCCGTGATGCTGATGGGATTCGTCGATCACCTTGAGCTGCTCAGGCGCGAGCTGCGCGGTGAGCTTGCCGGCGATCCGGTCGGCCATGGTCGGCATATGGGTTCTCTTGTCTTGCTTGCTCGGGGTCCGGGGCAGTCTCATAGTCCCTGACGCGTTGGACGGGAACGCGTCTTTCGGTCGGAGGCGATCATGGTGACGATCTGGCGCATGCTTGCCTTGGCGCTTTGCGCCGCCGTAAGCCCCGCTTTGGCGCAGGATGAAGGGCGCGTCGCCGACTACAAGCAGAGCGAGGCGGTGCTGGCGCGCTACAAGCCGGTGGCGATACCGCTGGCGACGCCGTCGCTGACACGTGGCACGCCCGGGCTGACGACGCAGGCCGAGCTCGAGGCTTTCGTCGCCGACCTCACGGCAAGGGCGCCCGGCCGGGTCGTGCTCGGCTCGCTTGGCCAGTCGCAGCAGGGGCGCGATCTGCCTTTTCTGATCTTCTCGAAGGAGGGGCTGAAGGATCCCGCGGCACTGAAGGCGCTCGGGCGGCCGGTTGTCTGGTTCGTCGGCCAGCAGCACGGCAACGAACCGGCCGGGGCGGAGGCGATGCTGGCCTTGGCGCATGACCTGGCGCTGGGCGATCTTCGCGCTGTGCTCGACAAGCTTGTGGTGGTGATCGTGCCGCGCAGCAATCCCGATGGCGCGGCAGCCGACAAGCGGCCGGGCGCCAGCGGCTTCGACCTCAACCGCGACCATCTGCTGCTGACCCTGCCGGAGACGCGGGCGCTGCACGCCAAGCTCGCCGAATTGCCGGCCGAGGTGATCGTCGACGTGCACGAGTTCTCGGTGGCCAATCGCTGGCTGGAGAAGTTCGGTGGGCTCAATGCCGCCGACGCGATGATCCTCTACGCCACCAACCCGGCCGTGCCCGCCCCGACGACCAGGATCGCGGCCGAGATGATCAAGCCGGCGATGGACAAGGCGATGGCGCAGAAGGGGCTGACCTCGTTCTGGTACTTCACCACGAGCTACCGCAAGGACGACAAGCTGGTCTCGATGGGCGGCAATGCGCCGGGCATCGCGCGCAACCTGTTCGGGCTTTCCGGCGCGGTCTCCTTCTTGATCGAGACGCGCGGTGTCGGCTTGCAACTGGAGAACCTGGAGCGCCGCATTGCCACGCATTACGTGATCGCGCGCGCCGTGCTCGATGCTGTCGCGAACAACGACAAGGCCGTCTTGGAGGCGGTGAAGGCGGCACGGGCGGAACTGGCGCGCAATCAGGGCGAATTGATCGTCGCCCATCGCATCGCCACCGAGATGGTCGAGATCCCGCTGGTCGATCCGGCGACCGGAGTGGACATGCCGACCCCGGTCGAGTTCCGCGACTCGCGCAAGGTCACGGTGACGAGCCGCCGGGCGCGGCCGGCGGGCTATCTCATCCTGCCGGCGGGGCAGGCGGCGCTCGATGCGCTCAGGCTCAAGGGCATTGCCAGCTGCGCGCTCGGCAGTTCGGCGACACTCGAGGTCGAGGCCTTCATGGTCGAGCAGAAGGGGCCGGCGAAGAAGATCGACCGCGAGAACATTAACCCGGACCAGGCGGTGAAGGTCGAACTTCGGCCACGCCGGCTCGACGTTCCGGCCAATGCCGTCTTCGTGCCGATGACGCAGGCGGGGGCCAATGTGATCGCCGCCTCATTGGAGCCGGATTCTCCGGGCTCTCATGTCGGCGTCGGGGTGGTGGAGACTGCGTCGGCCTCCGGCGAGGCGCCGATCTATCGCGTGCCTCGCGGGACGAAGCTTGTGCTCGCAGCCGGAAGCGATGGCGCCTGTGGCCGTTGAGTTTGACGCGTGAAAACACTATCTAGGAGAGGCTCCCGCGGCTTCGGTTGAGCCGGGTTCCTTAAGCAATCAGGGTCAAGCTGTCGCCGAGGCGATTGGCTTGCTGCAGGTGCGGAGCGATCCGCGCAGCAGCTGGCTTGTCGACGCAGCGTTCCGCCCGCATAACCATGAGACGATGAACTTCAGCTCGCGCCTTTTCGACCGGATCAGGATCGGCCCTTCCGAGGCGGAAGAGGTGGTCGAGGCCGATGCGCGCCATTGCGACCATCCGGGCTGCACCAAGGCGGGCGAGTTCCGCGCGCCGATGGGCCGCGGCAAGGAGGGCAAGTTCTTCCAGTTCTGCCTCGAGCATGTGAAGGCCTATAACGCGACCTACAACTACTTCGCTGGCATGAACGACGAGGCGCTCGCGGCTTACGCCAAGCAGGAAGAGATCGGCCACCGGCCGACCTGGAAGCTCGGCGTCAATGCCAGCGCGGCGCGGATGGCGCAGCGTGGGCGCGTTACTGGCGGGCAAGAGGGCGCGGAAGTCGAAGACGCATTCGGCCTGTTCCGCAATCGCGTCCGCCGCGAGCAGGAGCGGCCAGAGTCGCGCGTCGGCGTCGTCGCGAAGAAGGCGCTGGAGACACTCGACCTCGACGAGAGCGCCGACCGCGTCGCCATCAAGGCCCGCTACAAGGAATTGGTGAAGCGCTTCCATCCCGACGCCAATGGCGGCGACCGCTCGCGCGAAGGCCGGCTGCAGGAAATCCTCAAGGCCTATCAGACGCTGAAGAGCAGCGGGCTGGTCTAGCGCGGCTTCCGCGGGGCTCGCCGACGCCGACAGGCATTCGCAAGAATCAGCACGAGCTGGAGAAGCCATGACGACGGATTCGCAGGTGATCGCCCCCGCCGATGCAGAGGAGCGTCGGCTCAAACCGCCCGTCGTGGTCTATCCCAATGGCAGCCTGCCCGGCGCCGACATGGCGATGCTGGCAAGCGCACGTCAGACCCTGACCAAGCGCGACGAGATCATCGTACCGCCGCGCGAGGCCGGCAGCTTCCGCGTGCCGAAGGGGCATTTCTTCCGGATCGTCAGCATCGAGGGGCCGCAGGTCGGCGACCTCAACCTCTGGAATGCCGACGATCTCGACGAGCGCTTCTTCAGCGGCAAGACGCGCGCGCTTCACGCCACCCATGTCGGGCTGGGTGACCGGCTCTGGAGCAGCCTGCCGCATCTTCGGCCGATGGCGACGATCACTCACGACACGCTCGGCTGGTACGGCTTCGACCAGGACGGCGCCGGCGTGCACGACGTGATCGGCACGCGCTGCGATCCCTATACGCATCGGCTACTGGGCGATGGCGGCGACTACCATCATTGCTGCCATTCCAACCTCGCCCGGGCTCTCGGGCAGGCGAGGGGACTGCCCGCGCGCGAGGTCGAGCATCATGTCCATGACGTGCTCAACGTCTTCATGTGCACCGGCTTCACCCGCGACACGCAGCAATACTTCATGAAGGCGAGCCCGGTGCGCCCCGGTGATTTCCTCGAGCTCTTCGCCGAGATCGACCTGCTCGGTGCGATCTCGGCCTGCCCGGGTGGCGATTGCGGCCAGACCCATTCGAGTGATGTCGCCGTCTGCCACCCCCTCAAGGTCGAGATCTACGAGGCCGATCCGGCGACGCTCGCAGGCTGGCGCTCGCCGCAGCGCAGCCCCTATGGGCGCAGCCACGGCGAGGTTGGTCGCTGAGGGCGTTCCGCCCTCAGTTCTTCAGCAGCGAGTTCATTCCGTCGGTGTCGAGATTGTCGGAGCCGCGCAAGGTGCTGCGCTCGGTTGAGCTCGGCTGATCGTCCTGGCCGCCGCCCGAGGCGACCGAGCCGCCGCCATCCGCGGCCGGGGCCTGCCCGCCCGCACCGGCCATCTTGCGCAGCAGCGGGCTGGCCTGGAGCAGTGCGGTCATGCTGGTCGCGGTGTTGTAGCTGTTGGGATCGTTGGGAGCGAGGCCGCCCTGCTTGTGCAGCGCGATGCCGGCATTGCCGGCGTTGTAGAGCAGCGAGCCTGAGGACCCGCCGAGCGTGTCGCAGCGATGGCGCATCTCGGCTGCGTCGCCCTGCTGGCGCGTCGCCATGCAGCGGAAGCGGCTCATCACCTTCGGCCGCCCGGCCGGGTGGTGGATCACCATCAGCGAGGGGGCGCCGCCGGTCGGTGCCGCCGCGAGCTTGACCGATCCATAGGTCGCGGTCGGATTGCCCTTCGCCTTGACGATGGCGTAGTCGAGATTGGCGTTGAATTCGACCGGCTTGGGCTCGAGCTCGAAGACCTTCGCCCCTTTGCCGTCCTGCGTCAGGAAATCCATGACGATGATGGCGCGCATCGGCGTCATCTCGCCGCTCTGCGGCAGGCAGTGATGGTTGGTGAGGACGTAATCGCCCGGCAGCAATTCGCCGGTGCAATGGGCGCCGGTCTGCTTGCCGGTCTTGTTGTCCTTCAAGAGGATGTCGATGCGCCCGACGGGCTTGGCCATCCTGGCGAGGGGATCGCGCTGATCGAGCTCGGCAATCGGCTCGAAGGCGCCCTTGTTGTTCTCGATATGGGTGGCGGCGTCGCCGGTGCTCTGCCGCCGCGGCATGCTGACCTTGCCGAAGTCACTGGGATCGAAGCCCATCGTCTGGGCTGCGGCAGGGCCCGCAAGGGCAAGGCCGATGGCGCCGATGAAGGCGGCGCGGATGTTGGTCCCGGTCAAATTGGTCTGCAGCCATGCGGGCATGCGCTTATTCCTCTCCTCAGCGAATCCCTTGCGGCCCTGCCGGCTGCCGCCATCCAGCCTGACCAGCGCCAGGATCATGGCGACAACCGAGCGGTTTCGGGACGATAGCCATCCGCACGCGCTTGCGAAAGCCTGAGCCGTTTTCGCGCGTGCGGAGAGTTGGGGAATGTAGCTCGCGTGGCGCGAGTCTTTCCGGGCGACCAGAGGGAGACCCGGGACCCATTCCGGAACCTCATCCAGAAGCGTTCCGGAATGGGTCCCGGATCGGCGCCGCTTCGCGGCTTGTCCGGGATGACATGATGATTGGTGGCCTAGTTGTTTAGCCCTTCTTCGCCGCCAGCCCGGCGACATCGCCGATGATGCCGTCGAGGGCGAAGTCCTTCGGCGTATAGACCCGGGCGACACCCATATTCTTCAGAGCGTTCTCGTCGTCGGGCGGGATGATTCCACCGACCACGACGGGGACATCCATGCCGGCGACGCGCAGGCGCGCCGTGACGTCGCGCACCAGCGGCAGATGCGAGCCGGAGAGGATCGAGAGCCCGATGATGTCGGCCTCGGTCTCCTTGGCTTGCGTCACGATCTCCTCCGGCGTCTGGCGGATGCCGCCATAGGAGACCTGCATGCCGGCGTCGCGGGCACGCACGGCGATCTGCTCGGCGCCGTTCGAATGGCCGTCGAGTCCGGGCTTGCCGACGAGGAAGCGCGGCGGACGGCCGAGGCGCTCGGTCGCCTTGGCGACGGCGGCCTTGACGGTGGCGAGCCCGGCATCGTCGCCGAGCTTGCTCGTATCGACCCCGGTGGGAGCGCGGTACTCGCCGAAGATCTCGCGCAGAGTTTGCGCCCATTCGCCGGTGGTGACGCCGGCCTTGGCGCAGGCGATCGAGGCCGGCATGACGTTGCGGTCCTCTTTGGCGGCGCTGGCGAGCTCGGTGAGCGCGGCTTCCACCGCCTTGCCGTCACGCGCGGCGCGCCAGGCTTTCAGCCGGCCCACCGCTTCGATCTCGACCGAATCCGGCACGGTCACGACGGCCCCGTCGCCGGCCGAGAGCGGGGAGGGCTCGCTGGTGGTGAACTTGTTGACGCCGACGACGACTTGTTCGCCGCGCTCGATCGCCTCGATGCGGCGCGCGCCGTTCTCGACCAGCGCCATCTTCATGTAGCCGCTCTCGACGGCAGCGAGGGCGCCGCCCATCGCGTCGATCTTGGCGAGTTCCTCCAGCGCGGCCGCCTTCAGCGCCTCGACCTTGGCGTCGACCTCGCGGGAGCCATCGAAGATATCGCCGAATTCGAGCAGGTCGGTCTCATAGGCCAGCACCTGCTGCATGCGCAGCGACCATTGCTGGTCGAAGGGGCGGGGCAGTCCCAGCGCTTCGTTCCAGGCCGGGAGCTGCACGGCGCGAGCGCGGGCCTTCTTCGAGAGTGTCACCGCCAGCATCTCGATCAGGATGCGGTAGACATTGTTCTCGGCCTGCGGCTCGGTCAGCCCGAGCGAATTGACCTGGACGCCATAGCGGAAGCGGCGGTGCTGCTCCTCGAGCACCTCGAAGCGCTTCAGCGTGATCTCGTCCCAGAGATCGACGAAAGCCCGCATCTTGCAGAGCTCGGTGACGAAGCGCATGCCGGCATTGACGAAGAAGGAGATGCGGCCGACGACGCCGCCGAACTCCTCGGGCGCAACCTCCGGCCGAGCCTTGATCGACTCCAGCAGGGCGATCGCGGTCGCCAGCGCGAAGGAAAGCTCCTGGACCGGCGAGGCGCCGGCCTCCTGCAAATGGTAGGAGCAGACGTTCGTCGGATTCCATTTTGGCAGTTCGCGCGCGGTAAACACGACGATGTCGGTGGTCAACCGCATCGAGGGGCGCGGCGGGAAGACATAAGTTCCGCGCGACAGGTATTCCTTGACGAGATCGTTCTGGGTCGTGCCCTGCAAGGCGGCGCGGTCGGCGCCCTGCTCGTCGGCGGTGGCGATGTAGAGCGACAGCAGCCAGGCCGCCGTCGCGTTGATCGTCATCGAGGTGTTCATCTGCGCCAGCGGGATCTCAGCGAACAGCGCCCGCATGTCGCCGAGATGGGTGATGGGGACCCCGACCTTGCCGACCTCGCCGCGCGACAGCACGTGGTCGGGGTCGTAGCCGGTCTGGGTCGGCAGGTCGAAGGCGACGGAGAGGCCGGTCTGGCCCTTGGCGAGGTTGGTCCGGTAGAGCTTGTTCGACTCGGACGCGTCGGAATGGCCGGCATAGGTCCGGAAGATCCAGGGCTTGTCGCGCTGGACTTGTTTCCCGAGCGGATCGATCGCGTTCATGGTCGCTCCCTGCCGTGCCGTCTTGATGTGCTCGTGCAATCTCGATTGTTGCACTGCAGCGAAGATAACGCCAGTGGGACGGCCCGTCGCCTACGACATTGGGAGAAGGCTCGGGCTGAGCCGGGGCGGTCAGGATCGGAGCACGCTTGGGTTGCGGCCAGGGCATGTGTGACCGGCCATCCTGTCGATTGACGGTCTGCCGCTGCCCTCCGCAGATTGGCGCCCAGCCGCAGGGAGGTCCCTGCGCAATGATCAAGCGACGCATCCGACCGACAGGCCCTGCCAACAGAGCGGGATGACTGGTGGCGATGACGTCGCTGACATGGAGGAAATCGATGTCGAGAACGATAGTGCTCGCCGCCGCGCTGGTCGCGGGCCTGGCGCCGGCCGCCCTCGCGCAAGCGCCGGGCGGCGACCGTTGGACGATCATCCATGCGGGCTCGGTGCTCGCGGTCCCCGGCACGCCGGCCCGCGGCAAGACCAGCATCATCATCAAGAACAGCCTGATCCAGGAGCTGAAGGACGGCTTCGTCGCGGCCGACAGCATTGGTGCCCCGGCGCAGTCGGTAACTGTCGTCGATCTCGGCGACCGCTATGTGCTGCCGGGCCTGATCGACAGCCATGTCCACATCACCTCGGAGCGGGCGCGCGACACCGAACTCCAGCGCGTCAAGAAGACTGGCGAGACCGTCGCGCTCGACGGCGTCGTCTATGCCAGGCGCACGCTCGATGCCGGCTTCACCACGGTGCGCGATCTCGGCTCGCGCGGGGCGCCAGCGCTCGCTTTGCGCGATGCGATCCGCAAGGGGCAGGTGCCCGGGCCCCGCATCGTCACGGCCGGACAGTCGATCTCGGCGACCGGCGGGCATTCCGACATCAACGGCTTTGCGCCGGATGTCTTCCCCGAGCTCGGCGACAACATCTGCAATGGCCGCGAGCAGTGCCGCCATGCGGCGCGCAACCAGATCAAGCGCGGCGCCGACGTGATCAAGATCACGGCGACCGGCGGCGTGCTGAGCAATATGGCCGCCGGCACCGGCAAGCAGATGTTCGACGATGAGCTCGAGGGTGTCGTCGAAGCCGCCCATGCCATGGGACGCAAGGTGGCGGTGCACGCCCATGGCGCCGATGGCGTGAACGCGGCGCTGCGGGCGGGTGTCGACTCGATCGAGCACGGCACCTATCTCAATGACGAGTCGATCGCGCTGTTCAAGAAGAGCGGCGCCTATCTCGTCCCGACCGTGCTGGCCGGCGCGACCGTGGTGAAGATGGCGGATGAGGAGGGCTTCCTGCCGCCGGCGGTGCGCGACAAGGCTCGCCAGGTCGGCCCGCTGATGCTCGACATGCTCGGGCGCGCCTATCGCGGCGGCGTCAAGATCGCTTTCGGCACCGATACTGGTGTCAGCGAGCACGGCAACAATGCCGAGGAATTCGCGCTGATGGTCAAGGCCGGCATTCCGGCCGATATCGCGATCCGTATGGGGACCGTCGACGCCGCCGACCTGCTCGACCTCTCCAAGCAGATCGGCACGCTGGAGCCTGGCAAAGCTGCCGATGTGATCGCAGTCGCCTCCGATCCGACCAGGGACATCACCGAATTGCAGCGCGTGCTGTTCGTGATGAGCAATGGCCGCGTCCACAAGGCGGCTCCGGCCAAGGTCGCGGCGAAGTAGGCGCGAGCAGCGCTAGTCCCGGTCCGCCACTCGTGCGGGCCGGGCAGACTGCGTCTTCCGACCCTGGGCGGAACCGGGGACGCTCAGCAGCCGGTTCGAGCTCTGCGTCTCCAGGATAACCATGGTCGAGGTCTCGGCGACGCAGGGGATCGCCTGCAAGGCTTCCCGGATGAAGCTGCGCAGCGCCTCGATGTCCTTGACCCAGACGCGCAGGAGATAGTCGACATTGCCGGTGACCAGCAGGCATTCGGTGATCTCGGGCTGGGCACGGATCGCACTCATGAACTGCTCGGCAGCGTCGGGGCTCTGCTTGGCGAGCTTGACGCTGACCATGACGCAAATGCCGAAGCCGAGCGCGGCAGGGCTGATCCGGGCAGCATAGCCTTCGATCACGCCGGCCTCCTCCAGCCGCTTGATGCGGCGGGCACACGGCGTCGGCGAGAGGCCGACCGCCTCGGCCAGCTCCAGATTGGAGATGCGGCCGTTCTGCTGCAGTGCGGCCAGGATTTTGCGGTCGATGCGGTCCAGTTCGATCATGAGTGAGTTTCACTCCGGAATCTTTCCACGAAGGTGATAAATCGCGCCGGCCCTGTAAAGCGGCCGATCATTGCACGGATACCTCGCGCTTAACCCGCTATATATATCCGCCTGAAGGCGATGGTTCCGCTCGAAGGGATAATGGTGCAGGCGTCATGAAGACATCGAATGCGCGGCGGCCGGGCGAGCGGCCGGCTCTGGCGAGCTGGTTCTCGACCAGCAACAGCATCACCCAGCAGTTCATGGCAATCGGCGGGCGGCCCGATGTCGTCAGCCTCGCCGGCGGCCTGCCCGCGAGCGAGATCTACCCGGTCGAGGCGATCGCCGCGGCGCAGGAGCGGGCACTGACGCGCTGGGGCACGCAGATTCTCGAATACGGGGCGATCGAGGGATTACCGGCACTGCGGGCCGCGATCGCCGAGCGCTTCAGCGCGACGACCGGGCGCCACTTCGGCCCCGAGAACGTGCTGCTGACGACCGGCGCGATGCAGGGGCTCGACCTCGTCGGCAAGGCGCTGGTCGATCCCGGCGAGTTGATCCTCTCGCAGTTCCCAACCTATCTCGGCGCGCTCGACGCCTGGCGTCCGCGCATGCCACGCTATGAGAGGCTCGACTGGAGCCTTGAGGCGCCCGGGCATGATTCGGCGCTGCGGCAGGCCAAGTTCGTCTATGCCGTGCCGAACTATTCCAACCCGACCGGCGTGCTGGTGCCGCAGGATGAGCGAGCCGCCTTGCTCGACAAGGTCGAGGCGGCCGGGACCTGGCTGCTCGAGGACGACCCCTATCTGCCGCTGCAATTCGACGGGCCGGCCGGGCCGAGCCTCCTCGCTCACCACGCGCAGCGCTATCCGAATGGCGCCTATGCCGGGCCGGTGATCTATCTCGGCACGTTGTCGAAGAGCCTGGCGCCCGGGCTGCGCGTCGGCTGGGTCGTGGCGGACGCTTCGCTGATTTCGACGCTGGCGCTGGCCAAGCAGTCGACCGACATCGCCTCCAGCCTGCTGACGCAGGCGATCGCGCTGGAGATGATCGAGAGCGATTTCGAGGCGCAGCATATCCCGAGGATCGTCGCGACCTATCGCGAGCGGCGCGATGCGCTCTGCGCCGCGGCGACCGTGCATCTCTCCGACTGGTTCGAGTGGGAAGTGCCACCGGGCGGCATGTTCGTCTGGATGCGGGCCAAGGACGAGGCGATCGATACCGATGCGCTCTATGCCCATGCGCTGGCCGAGAACGTTGCCTTCGTGCCGTCGAGCGTGTTCGATCCGTCGGGCGCCCTGAAGAGCGCGATGCGGGTCAATTTCACCCGCTCGCCGCCGGAGGTGCTGGTCGAAGGCGTGCGCCGGCTCGAACGTGCGGTGCGCCGTCTTCTCGCCGAGCGGCCCGGCCGGGCGGCCTGAGTTCAATCAAAGAAAAACCGAGGAAACGCCGATGCCGACCCGTCTCGCCACGCCCGCCCATCCGCGCCTGCCGCAAGCCCTGATCGATGCTTGGCAGGCAGTGCCGAGTTCGGTGATCGCCGACCAGCTCGGCGGCACCGGCCATGCCGACCCGGCGATCCGGCCGACGCGGTCCTTCGCGCCGGGCAAGCGCCTGGTCGGCCAGGCGATCACGGCATGGTGCGAGCCGGCCGATTACGGGCCGGTGCATCACGCGATCAGCATCGCCGAGCGCGGCGATGTCGTGGTGGTCGCCGCTGGTGGGCGCAAGGATGCGGCGATGATCGGCGACCTGCTCGGCGGTGCCGCAAGGCGCAAGGGCATTGCCGGCGTCGTCGTCGACGGCACGGTGCGCGATGTCGGGCCGGTCTCGCAATGGCCGGACTTCATCTTCTTCTCGCGCTGGATCATGCCGCGCGGCCCATCCTCGATGGAGCGCGGCATCGTCAACGGGCCGATCGTCTTTGGCGGCGTCGCGGTCCAGCCGCATGACCTCGTCGTCGGCGACGATGACGGCCTCGTCTTCGTGCCACATGGGCTGGTCGAGGCCAAGCTCGCGCCCTGCCTGGCGCGGGTGAAGGCGGAGGCCGAATGGGAGGTTCTGCTCGCCGGCGGCGCCTCGACGGTCGAGACCTTCAAGGTGCCGCCGATGGAGAAGCTCTGAACGAAGTCAGAAGCTCTCGACCCAGGGCCGGAGCTCGACCTCGAGCGACCAGGCGCTGCGCGGCTGCCTGAGCACGTCGAGATAGCTCTGGGCGATGGCGTCCGGGTCGAGCGTGTTGTCGTTCGCATCGGGATGGCGGGTGCTGCGCACGGCGCCGTCGATGACGAAATGCGCGACATGGATGCCCTTCGGCCCAAGCTCGCGCGCGGCGCTCTGGGCGAGGCCGCGCAAGGCGAACTTGCCCATGGCGAAGGGTGCCGACAGCGCGAAGCCCTTGATGCCGGCGGTCGCGCCCGTGAGCAGGATGGCGCCGCGTCCATGCGGCAGCATCCGCCGCGCCGCCTGCTGGGTCACCAGGAAGGCGCCATAGGCGGTGACGGCGAGCGCCTGCGCGACTGCGGCCGGATCGAGCTCCGCGATCGGCCCGCGCAGCCGGCCGCTGGCATTGTAGATGACGACATCGGGTTCGCCGATCCGCGCATCTGCCGTCTCGAACAGGCTGGCGACCGCGGCCGGATCGGAGGCATCCACCTGGAAGGTGGACGCCCCCGTCTCGGCCGCGAGCGCGGCGAGCTTCTCGGTGTTGCGGGCGGCGAGCCCGACCTTGACGCCTTGCGCCGCGAGCGCACGCGCAACCGATGCGCTGATGCCGGAACCGGCGCCAACGATCAGGGCGCTGCGATAGGGAAGGGAGGTCATCGCGAGGTCTCCGTTCAGGCGGCGGCTGGGATCGGCTTGGCCTCGCCGCCCCGCATCATGATGCAGAAGCCGGCGGCGAAGAGGCAGAGCGCGCCGGCGATGAAAAAGGCCGGCAGGTAGCTGTCATAGACGGTGCGGCTGAAGCCGGCGCCATAGGCGGCGAAGGCGGCGCCGAGCTGGTGGCCGGTAAAGACCCAGCCGAAGACCAATGTCGCCTTCTCGCCGAAGCGGTCGGCGGCGAGCTTGATCGTCGGCGGCACGGTCGCGACCCAGTCGAGCCCATAGAAGATCGCGAAGATCGAAAGGCCGTAGAAGGAGAAGTCAGTGAAGGGCAGGAAGAGCAGCGAGAGCCCACGCAGGCCGTAATACCAGAACAGCAGCCAGCGGCTGTCATAGCGGTCCGAGAGCCAGCCGGAGCCGACCGTGCCGAGGAAGTCGAAGATGCCGATCACCGCGAGCACGCTCGCCGCCGTCACCGCCGCCATGCCGTAATCGCCGCAGAGCGAGACGAAATGGGTCTGCACCAGCCCGTTGGTGCTGGCGCCGCAGACGAAGAAGGTACCGAACAGGATCCAGAAGGTGCTGGTTTTCGCGGCGTCGCGCAGCGCGACGAGTGGCGAGGCGAGCATCGCCCCGAGGCTGGCAGCTTGAGCCGGGGCCGGCACGATCTGCGTTGCGCCATAGGGGGCGAGGCCGACATCGACCGGCCGATCGCGCATTAGAGCGAGGATGCCGATCGCCGCGAGGGCGATCATCCCAAGCACGAAGGTCATGGCGGCGCGCCAGCCGACCTGCTCGGTGAGGGCCGCGAGCAAAGGCAGGAAGACGAGCTGGCCGGTCGCGGTGCTGGCGGTGAGCAGGCCGACGACGAGGCCGCGGCGCTGCACGAACCAGCGCGTCGCGACGGTGGCGCCGAGCACCATGGCGGTGAGCCCGGTGCCGAAGCCGAGCACGAAACCCCAGAGCAGCACGAGCTGCCAGAGCTGCGTCATGAAGAAGGAGCCGATGATGCTTGCCGCGATCAGGCTGAGCGCCACGAGGGCGACGGGCCGGACGCCGAAGCGGTTCATGAAGGCGGCGGCAAAGGGTGCCATCAGCCCGAAGAGCAGCAGCCGGACTGCCAGCGCCGAGGAGATCTCGGAGGTCGCCCAGCCGAACTCCTTCTGCAGCGGCAGGATCAAGACGCCGGGCGCACCGACGGCGCCGGCGGTGACCAGCATGGTGAGGAAGGTCACGGCCGCGACGGCCCAGCCATAATGGATGCCTCGGCGGGCGAAGGCGGCAGCGAGGCCGATTGGCTTTGGTTGCTCTGCGAGATCGATCGGCATAGGGCGTTCCTTATTTACGGGTATATGCCCGTATTAGTTTCAGAAAATCAGAGTGAATCGAGGGCTACGTGAAGCTGACGCATGAATTCGACGCCGAGGCGGTCGTCGAGGGCCTTCTGGGCGCCGTCCCAAAGGGGGGCGCCGTCTTCCAGAACCTTGTTTCCAGCCTCGGTCAACGAGACCGTAGCCTCGCGCTGATCTTCGCCGCGGCCGAGCTCGACGAGGCCCATCTTCTCGAGCACGCGGACATTGCGGCCGACGGTCGAGCGATCGAGCTCGACGCGACGGCCGAGCGCGGTCAGCGTCACCGGCTCCACCCGGGCGATCGAGCGCATCAGGCTGAACTGCGCGATATTGACCCCGACCGGAGCGATCGTCTCGTCATAGAAGGCGATCATCCGGCGCGAGGCCGAGCGCAGAGTCGTGCAGATGCAGGGAACCGACATGGGTTGCGGGTATATGCCCGCGATGAGGGGAATGCAAGAGGTGACTGGCGATTGCCGGGTCTATTGAGCTCAACGTCCGTCATGCTCGCCCTTGTGGCGAGCATCCACGTCTTGAACACGGCCTTCGATCTGTGAGGTGAAGACGTGGATGGTCGGGACAAGCCCGACCATGACGGCGGGGCGGGAGTCGGAGCTAGTTCCGCCCTTCCGGCAGGCGCGGCAGCGGCAGGAACTCGACGCCTTCCTCGTGTAGCATCTGGGCGTCTTCGGCGCTCGCCTCGCCATAGATGGCGCGGTTCTCGCTCTCGCCGTGATGGATCTTCAGCGCTTCCTCGGCGAAGTTCTTGCCGACAGGCTCGGCGTTGGCGGCGACATGCTCGTGCAGCGCCGTCAGCATGGCGCGGAACGCCATTTCCTTCTCGCCCATCAGCGCGGCCGGCTGGGGAGCAGGGGCAGGGGAGGAAGAGGGGACCGGCGACGGTGCGGCCGTTTCCGGCGCAGGCTCGGCCGGACGCCGGCCGCGATCGGTGCGGGCTACGGCCGGGGCCATCACGGCGCGCTCGACCCTGGCGCTGTCGCAGACCGGGCAGGTGACGAAACCGCGCTTAGCCTGCTCGTCGAAGCTGGCGGAACTCGCGAACCAGCTCTCGAACTCGTGGGCGTTGTCGCAGATCAGGGTGTAACGGATCATGTCAACTCAAAGGGCCTGCCGGAACGGCTGCAGATAGGGGGCCGCCGTTCCGCGACAAGTTTCGCGCTCACTCGGCCGCGTCAAGCTGCGGCGCTTCGCCCTTGCGGGTCTCGACCGCGAAGGAGCGGGTGTGGCGCAGGGTCGGGATGCGCTGGCGGGCGTCGGCGACCAAAGCAAGATCGATCTCGGCCATGATCAGCCCGGGCTCGTTGCCGGCCTCGGCCAGGACGCGACCCCAGGGATCGACGATGATCGAGTGGCCATAGCTCTCGCGGCCGTCCTCGTGCAGGCCGCCCTGCGCTGCCGACATCATGAAGGCGCCGTTCTCGATGGCGCGGGCGCGCTGCAGCACCTGCCAATGCGCCTCGCCGGTCTGGCGCGTGAAGCAGGCCGGCGCGGTCAGCATGAAGGCGCCGGCCTCGGCCTCGGCGCGGTAGAGATAAGGGAAGCGGACATCGTAGCAGATCGACATCCCGACCAGCCCCCACGGTGTCTCGACCAGGGTCGCCCGGTCGCCGCCGGAAAAGGTGTTGGATTCGCGCCAGGTCTCGCCATTAGGTAGGTCGACATCGAAGAGATGGACCTTGTCGTAGCGCGCGGCGATCTCCCCTTCCGGATCGATCATATAGGCGCGATTGGCGATCTTCTCGCCGGCCCTCACCGAGAGCGAGCCGATCTGCAGCCAGACCTTGGTTTCGCGTGCCGCCTGCCGCAGCCCGGCCAGCACATCGTGCTGCTCTTCACTCTGGCTGATCTCGCGCAGGCGCTTCGTATCGCGCTCGCAGAGATTGGTGACCTCCGGCGTCTGGACGAATTGTGCCCCGGCCGCCGCCGCCTCGCGGATCAGGCGGACCGCATCGTCGCGATTGCGCTTGGGATCGCGCGTCGAACGCATCTGGACGCAAGCGGCGGTGAAGCGTGGTGCGATCATCGCTATGTCTCCTCAGGCTGCCTTCAGCAGCGGGTCGAGCTCGCCGCGCGCATCGAGCGCGTGCAGGTCGTCCGAGCCGCCGACATGGCGCCCACCGATGAAGATTTGCGGCACGCTGGTGCGTCCGCCGGCCTTGGCCGTCATCTGCTGGCGCAGCTCGGGCTTGCCGTCGACGCCGATCTCCTCGAAGGAGACGCCCTTCTTGGTCAAAAGCGCCTTGGCGGCATGGCAATAGGGGCACCAGCCCGTGGTGTAGATCGTGACCTGCGGCATCAGCCTATCCCGAAAGAATGCTTCGCCTGGCAATATAGGGAGCCGTCACGCTTCCGTCACGACCCGGGCGAAGGTCAGCACGTCGACTGCGCTCGCCCCACCGCGCAGCAGGGCGCGCGAGGCGGCGTTGACGGTCGAGCCGGTGGTCAAGACGTCGTCGACGAGCAGGATACGCCGGCCTTCGACGAGTGGGCGCATGGCGGGCAGGACCTTGAAGGCGCCTTGCAGGTTGTCGGCGCGCTGCACTTTCGTCAGCCCGACCTGCTGTCTGGTTCGCTTGACGCGGGCGAGCGCCTGCGGCGCGCAAGGGCGACCGCATTGGCGGGACATCGCCGCGGCCAGCGCCGCCGCCTGGTTGAAGCGCCGTGTCCACAGGCGGAAGCGGTGCAGCGGCACCGGCACGATAAGGTCGGCCTCGGCGATCAATTCGCGGCCGGCCTGCGCCATCATCCGCCCGAGCATCAGGGCAAGTTCGGTTCGGTCGCCATATTTCAGCCGGTGTACCAGCTCGCGCGCCGTGCCGTCGAAACGGCAGGCGGCTCGGGCCCTGGCGAAGACCGGTGGATCGGCGATAGCAGCCGGCGAGATCAGCCCGAGGCCGAGATCGACCTCGAAGGGCGTGCCGAGCCGCTCACAATAGGGCCGCTCGATCAGGCCGAGCCCGGCCCAGCATTGGGCGCACAGGCCCTGCGCCTCGCTCGTGGCAGCCCGGCAGCCGACGCATGCAGGCGGATAAACCAGGCCGACGGCGCTGCCGACGCCTGCTCGCAGCAAGCTGCGCCCGCGTTGCAGCCAATGCGTGGAGAGGGTTTTTCCAGCCTCTTCGGGATTTTCGGAAAGGCTCATGCGCGCTGGGAGCCGCAAAGAGACCGTCTTCGCTTTCTCGCGAGCGGGGCAGGGCGGCCCCTGCCAATTCCTGCCAGGTTGCCTATCTTGCTCGCGACGGCTTCGGCCCGCCTGGCGGTGACCGGCGCCATGGATGCCTCCCGCGGCCTTAGCGCCGCTTCGCGACAAGGATCGCCACGATGAGTCATGCCTCCCCCGCCAAGCTGTTCACGCCGTTCCGCCTCGGCGATCTCGAACTGAAGAACCGCGTCGTGATGGCGCCTTTGACCCGCAACCGCGCCAACAAGCACGATGATGCGCCGAACGCGCTCAATGTCGAGTACTACCGCCAGCGCGCCGGCGCCGGGCTGATCATCACCGAGGCGACGCAGATCTCGCAGCAGGGTCAGGGCTATATCTGGACGCCGGGCATCTATCGCGACGCGCAGGTCGCCGGCTGGAAGGCGGTGACCGACGCCGTGCACGAGGCGGGTGGGCTGATCATCGCGCAGCTCTGGCATGTCGGGCGCGTCAGCCATGTCTCGCTGCAGCCGGGCAACCAGGCGCCGGTCGCGCCCTCGGCCGTGCTCGCCAAGACCAAGACCTATATCGAGAGCGGCTTCGCCGAGGTGTCAGAGCCGCGCGCGCTGGTACTCGACGAGATCCCCGGCATCATCGCCGATTTCGTCAGGGCAGCGGAGAACGCCAAGGCCGCCGGCTTCGACGGCATCGAACTGCACGGCGCCCATGGCTACCTGCTCGACCAGTTCCTGCGCGACGGTTCGAACCAGCGTCAGGACGTCTATGGCGGCCCGATCGAGAACCGGGTGCGGTTGACACTGGAGGTGATCGACGCGGTGACCAAGGTGTTCCCGAAGGAGCGGGTCGGCATCCGGATCTCGCCGGTGAGCCCGGCGAACGACGCCCGCGATTCCGATCCGCAGGCGCTGTTCGGCCATCTCGTCGCCGAGCTCGACAAGCGCGGTATCGCCTTCATCCATGTCGTCGAGGGCGCGACGCGCGATGCGCGCGACTACCTGCCCTTCGATTACCTCGCCCTGCGCAAGGCGTTCAGTGGCGCCTATATCGCCAATAACGGCTTCACCCGCGAGCTCGCGATCGAGACGGTGGAGAAGGACGAGGCCGACCTCATCGCCTTCGGCCGGCTCTTCATCGCCAATCCCGATCTGCCGGAGCGGCTGCGTCTAGATGCTCCGCTGAACACGCCGGATGTCGCGACCTTCTATGGCGGCGATGCCAAGGGCTACACCGACTACCCGGCGCTGGCGCCAGCCGAACGTTCGCACGCCGCCGGCTGAGGCGGCCGACCAGTCCCTGCGGGCATCACTTTCCTGCCCGCAGGTTTTTCGCCTTCGGCGGCATGTAGGGGCTTGCAGCGCGGGCCCGTGCCGATTATACGGACGGCCTTGCCGCGCTGCTCCCATCGTCTAGCGGTCAGGACGTCGCCCTCTCACGGCGAAAACTGGGGTTCGATTCCCCATGGGAGCGCCACGGCTCAGGCACTTTGGCTGCCTACAGAAGCCCGCCATCTCTATCTTGCGGGCATGCCGGCGAAATCCAAAGCGATCAAAGACGCGCTCTATCTGTAGCGGATCGGAAACCGTTGGTGCTGCCGCGTGCCGGTGCCGAACCGTCTCTGCGAAGAGCTGGGACCGTATCTCCGCAGTAACCTCAAGACAGCCGACGTCGATGAAGCTCGCCCCGCGCCGTCGCCGCGGCAGTCGCGGCCGAGCTCAGGCGTATTCGGGTCGTCGCGGGGTGAAGACGTCGAGGTTGATCACCGGCTCGTCGCCGACGACCTCGCCCCAATGCTCGACATTGGAGGGGATCACGACGAGGCCGCCGGGGCCGATCAGATGCTCCTGTCCGCCGATGAAGAAGCGGATCGTGCCGCTGACGATATAGGCGATCTGCTCATGGGGATGGCTGTGCGGCTTGGGCTCGTGCCCGGGCATCAGCCGGTGCAGCGCCAGCGTCGCCGCTGAGCCGGAGAACGCCTTGCGGTCCACGCCGGGACGAACCGGCGTCCACGGAATCTGGCTCCAGTCGATCTTTTGAATGTCCATGGCAGCGGCTCCGATCGTCGCTCAGATAGTCCATTGGGGGTCATTTCGCGGCGCCGAGGATTCCCGACGGGCGGATGAACAGGAACAGTAGCAGCACCGACAGCGCCGCGACGTTCTTCAGCCCGGCGCCGAAGCCGACGATGGCGAGCGCCTGCAGCAGGCCGAGCAGCAGGCCGCCGAGAAAGGCGCCGAAGGGCCGCCCGAAGCCGCCGACGATCGCGGCGATGAAACCGCTGATCGCGAAGGGCACGCCGACATTGAAGGCGGTGTACTGCGTCGGCGTGATCAGGATGCCGGCGATGGCGCCCAGCGCCGCGCTCAGCGCGAAGGCCAGCGCCAGCATGCGCGAGACCGGGATGCCCTGCAGCGCCGCCGCCTCGCGGTTGATCGAGCAGGCGCGCATCGCCTTGCCGGTCCGGGTCAGCCCGAAGAAGGCTGCAAGCGCGGCGACGATCGCGAGCGAGCCGCCGACGATCCAGATCAGCTGGTAGCCGATCGCGACCGAGCCGATCATCAATGGCGGCCGGTCGGTGAAGACGGGCAGGGTCTTGGGTTGGTCGCCGACGGCGATCAGGGTCAGCCGCTCGACCACGATCTGGGCGGCGAGCGTCGCCAGGATCATGACGAACATCGTTGCCTTGCGGTTCCAGAGCGGCCTGACGACGACGCGCTCGATCGCGACGCCGAGCGTCGCCACCGCCGCGATCGCGATCAGCGCCGCGAGCGGCAAGGGCACGCCGTTCCGCGCGAACAGCACATGGGTGATCATGCCGCCCAGCATCACGAACGCCCCTTGGGCGAAGTTCACGATGCCGCTGGCGTTGTAGATCACGCAGAAGCCGATGCCGATCAGCCCGTAGACACAGCCGATGCCGAACCCGCTGACCAGGACCTGGGGGATGTAGGACCAGTCAGCCATGCGGCGCCTCCTGCGTAGCTGGCTTGCCGGTGCCCAGATAGGCCGCGATCACGGCCGGGTCGGCACGGACTTCGGCCGGAGTGCCCTGCGCGATCTTGCGGCCGAAGTCGACCACGACGACGCGGTCGGCGGTGTTCATGACCAGCGTCATGTCATGCTCGATCAGCAGCACGCTGGTGCCGTCCTCGGCGATGCGGCGGATGATGCGGGACAACGCGGCCGATTCCTCGGTGTTGAGGCCGGCGGCCGGCTCGTCGAGCAGGATCAGCCGCGGGCCGGCGGCCATGGCGCGCGCCAGCTCCAGCATGCGCTGGCGGCCATAAGGCAGGGCCGAGGCGGGTTCGTCCGCCATTGCCGCCAGCCCGGCGAAGGCCAGGAGCTCGCGCGAGCGCGCCTCGACCGCCTGTTCCTCGCGGCGCGCGGACGCCGGCCGCAGCAGCGCCGCGAACAGCCCGGCCTTGCCGCGCAGATGGCAGCCGACCTTGACGTTGTCGAGCACGCTCAGATCCTCGAACAGCTTGACGAGTTGGAAGGTCCTGACCAACCCGCCGGCGGCGATCTCGGCCGGTGGACGGCCGGTGATGTTCTTGCCCTCGAAGGTGATCCGTCCGGCGCTCGGCGCCAGGAAGCCGGAGATCAGGTTGAACAATGTGGTCTTGCCGGCGCCGTTGGGGCCGATCACCGCGGTGACGCCTTCGGCCGGCACTTCGAAGGAGACGTCATCGACCGCGACGAGCCCGCCGAAGCGGCGCGTCACGCCTTCGAGCCTGAGCCGGGTCATGAGCGGCCTCGCGGGGAAAACAGGCTGGCGAGCCCGCGCGGGGCATAGATCAGCAGCACGATCAGCACCGCGCCATAGGCCAGGTCCTGATAGTCCTTGAAGGCGCGGAAGGTCTCGGGCAGCAGGCTGACGATCAGCGCGCCGACCAGCGGACCGGCGACCGTGCCGATGCCGCCGACATAGAGCATGGTGAAGGTGACGATGACCATGTGCAGCCCGAAGACCTCGGGGCTGACGAAGCCGACGACATGGACGAAGAGCGAGCCGGCGAGCGCCGCGAAGCCCGCCGACAACAGGAAGGCGAGGAGCTTGTAGCGAGCGACTTCGATGCCGAGCGCCGTCGCCGCTTCCTCGCTGCCCGCGACCGCGGACAGCGCCCGCCCGAAGCGCGAGCGGCGGATCCGGGAGGCGGCGAAGGCGCAGGCCGCGACGACCAGCGACAGCAGGATCAGCTGGCCGCGGTCCGAGGTGACCTCATAGGGGCCGATGCCGAAGGGCGGAATGCCGGAAATGCCCATATAGCCCTGCGTTACCGACTGCCATTCGACCGTGATCTCATAGGTGATCAGGCCGATGGCGAGCGTGCCCATGGCGAGGTAGTGGCCTTTCAGCCTGAGCGTCGGAAAGCCGACGATCGCGGCGACCAGCACGGCGGCGGCGATGCCCAGCAGCATCGCGGGCACGGGGGCCCAGCCATGGCTGGCAGTCAGCACGGCCGAGAGATAGCCGCCGATCGCGGCGAAGGCGTTCTGGCCGAAGGAGACCTGGGCGGCAAAGCCCATGAACAGGTTCAGGCCGGTGACGAAGACCGCATAGATCAGCGCGAAGGAGACGACGGTCGCCGCGTAGCCACCGACGACCATGGCATAACCGACCACCACCGCGGCGAAAAGCCAGGGCAGCAGGCCGACCAGCCTGATCGGGCGCCGTTCAGGCGAAGTAATGCTGGGCGAGATCGTCATGGGAGGTGATGTCACGCGGATCGAGTTCGGCGACGATGCGCCCGAGCGAAAGCAGGTAGACGCGGGCCGCGAGCTCGAGCGCCAGTGGCGCCTTCTGCTCGACCAGCACGATCGACAGGCCTTCGCGGTTCAGGAGGCCGAGCGTCTCCAGGATTTCCCCGGTGACGCGTGGCGCGAGGCCGAGCGAGGGCTCGTCCAGCAGGAGGAGCTTCGGCCCGGCCATGAGCGCGCGGCCGAGAGCGAGCATCTGCTGCTCGCCGCCCGACATCGAGCCGGCGGCCTGGCCGAGCCGTTCCTTCAGGCGCGGGAACAGCGTCAGGACGCGCTCGCGGCGGCGGGCGAACTCGGCCTTGTCGCGCAGGCGATAGGCGCCGAGTTCGAGATTGTCGGCGACGCTCATCGGGGCGAACAAGCCGCGCCCCTCCGGCACCAGCACGATGCCGCGCGCCGCGACTGCGACCGCATCGTTCCGCGGCAGCACGTCGCCGCGGAAGCGGACCTCGCCGCCATTGGCCGAGAGCCCCATGATCGCGCGCAGCAGCGTCGACTTGCCGGCCCCGTTGGGGCCGAGCACGGCGACGAGCTCGCCCTCGCCGATGCGCAGATCGACCCCGTGCAGTGCATGGATGTGGCCGTAGCGCGCCGAGAGGGCGGTCGCGGCCAGGATCGGTGGAGCAGTGCCCGCCTGGGTCTTGGCCGCGGCGGCAAGGCTCATTGCACCACCTTGACCTTGCCGCCTTCGATCGTCGCGAGCACGAACGGGTTCTCGGTGATGCCTTGGTGCAGGTCCGGCCGGAAATTGTAGATGCCGGTCGTGCCCTGGAAGCCGCTCAGCTCCTCATAGGCGGCGCGGACCTTCTCGCCCTCGAACGACTTCGCCTTCTCGATCGCGGCGGCGGTCAGCATGACGCCGTCCCAGCCGCGCGAGGCCCAGTTCGGGTCGCGATCCTTGAACTTCTCGCGCCAGGGATCGAGGAAGCTCTTGATGCCGGCCTTGAGCGCGCCCTCGGGCAGCGCCTCGTAGACCTGCGAGGGCGAGGCGACGAAGAAGAACTTGTCGCCCAGCACCTCGGCGACCGGGCCGAATACGGCGAGATCCTCGAGGCTGGTCAGCAGCAGCATGTCGGCGCCGAGCTGCTTGATGTTCTTGGCGGCGGTGAGGGTCGTGCCGCCGAGCCCGATCTTCAGGATCGCTCCGGCGCCGGCCGAGCGCGCCTTGCTGATCTGCACGCTGAGATCGGCGTCGTCCTGCTTGTACTGGTCGACCGAGACGACCTCGAGGCCGAACTTGGCGGCGTTGCGCTCGGCCACGCTCTTCTGGAGGTTGGCGTAGGGTGTCGGGTCGTGCAGCACCGCGATCTTGCGGATCTGCGTCTTCTCCTTGAGGTATTCTAGGCGCTTGTCGACCTCGAAGCCGGCTGGCGGCAAAGTGCTGAAGGCCCAGACCAGATGCTCGGCCTGCGTCGGCAGGATCGAGCACAGCATCATCGGCACCTTGGCGCGCAGGAGCAGGCCCGCCGCCGCGAAATTGCCGGCCGAGACGCAGCCGCTGACGAAGACATCGACCTTGTCCGAGCTCAGCATCTTCCGGTAGACGGTCACCGCCTCCTGCGGCTCCGAGCGGTTGTCCTCGACCACCACCTGGATCTTGCGGCCCATCACGCCGCCCTTGGCGTTGAGCGCGGCAGCGGCGAGCTCGACACCGTCGCGCCAGGCGCGGTCGACCGTCGCGGCATAGCCGGTCAGGCCGGCGGAGACGCCGATCTTGTAGGGTTCCTGGGCACCGGCAGGCAGCGCGCCGGCCAGTGCGAGGCTTGCGGCAAGGCCTGCCGCCAAAAAGGTCTGCTTCATCATCCGTCCTCCCCGTTTCGCTCGTTCCCGGCTGGTGGCTCCAGTGCGAGGCCCCGCCTTCTTCTTGGCTTTCAGTCTGGTGGCGGTCAGTGTCAGGTCGGCTTGCCGTAGCCGCCGCCACCCGGCGTCTCCAGCAGCACCACGTCGCCGGCCTGCATGGTCAGCTTCCTGGCCTCGCTGACGGACTTGCCGTTGACGAGGAAGCGGCCGGGCGCGCCGGCAAGGCCGCCATCGATGCCATCCGGCCCGCGGTCGAGCCGGCTCGGCACGGCGTTCAGCAGCCAGGGGTGCTCGGTCAGCATGTGGAACTGGATGATCTGGCCGTCGCCGCCCTGCATCCGGCCCTTGCCGCCCGAGCCCGGTCGCAATTCCTTGCGGTCGAAGACGATCGGCATCGCCGCTTCCAGGATCTCGATCGGCACGGCGGCGACGCCGGTCGGATAGCAGGTGGCGCTCGGGCCGGGCTTGCCGGCGCGGGCGCCCATGCCGCCCGAATAGTTGAACATCGACGAGGTGAAAGCCTCGCCGCTGGCGCGCCGGCCCTGGATCTGGATGGTCCAGACCGCGCCGGAGCCTTCCGCCAGCACCCGTTCCGGCATCACCTGGTGCAGCGCTTTCAGGATCGGCATCGGCACGTACATGCCGACGACATGGCGCGCATTGACCGGAGCCGGATAGGCGCAGTTGACGATCGAGCCGACCGGCGCCCGGACCTCGATCGGCGCCAGCGAGCCGGTGTTGTTCGGCAGCTCCGGGTTGAGGCAGGAGCGGATCGCGAAGGTCGAATAGGCATGGGTGTAGTTGAGGACGACGTTGATGCCGGTGGTCGTCTGCGGCGAGGAGCCGTCGAAGTCGACGATGATTGAGCCGCTCTCGGTATCGACCGTGACGGCCGTCTTCAGCGTGATGACCTCGCCGCCAGGCACGTCGAAGGCCGCCTCGCCGTGATAGGTGCCCGGCTTCAGCTTGCGGATGGCGCTGCGCGTCGCATCCTCGGAGCGGCTGATGATCTCGTCGGACAGGGTCTCGATATCGGCGATGCCGTAGCGTTCGCACAAGGTGACGAGATGCTCGGCTGCCGCCTCGCCGGAGGAGACCTGCGCCGAGAGATCGCCGAAGACGGCATCCGGGGTCCGGACATTGTGGCGGATGATGTCGTGCAGCATCGCGCTCGGCTTGCCCCGCTCATAGAGCTTGAGCGGCGGGATCCAGAGGCCTTCCTCATGCACGTCGCGGGCGCCGGCGCCGATGCCGTAGCCGCCGATATCGGTGTGGTGGATGGTCGAGCCGATATAGGCGAGCAGCTTCTGCCCATCGAAGATCGGCGTCAGGATGGTGATATCGAAGAAATGCCCGGCCGAGAGCCAGGGATCGTTGGTGATCAGCACGTCGCCGGGTTCGCACTGGTCCTTGAACAGGCGGACCAGATGCGCCCCGGCGAAGGCGAGCGAGTTGATGTGCCCGGGCGTGCCGGTATTGGCCTGCACCACCATGCGGCCGCGCTGATCGAACAGCGCGCAGGCGAGGTCGCCGGCCTCGCGCACGATCGGGCTGAAGGCGATGCGCTGCAGCGCCTTGGCCCGCTCGGTGACGATGCCGATTAGGTTCGACCAGAGGATTTCGAGTTCGACGCCGTCCATCGGATGTGACCTTGCCATCGGGCTTACCCTTTCGTGGCGACGATGCAGCCGAGCGCGTCGATCGTCGCGCTCCAGCCGGGAGGCAGCGCGGTCGTGGTCTCGCGCTCCTCGATGATGGCGGGACCGGCGATGGTCTGGCCGGTGGCGAGCGCGGAGCGCTCGTAGACCGGCACCGACTGGCCGTCCTCCCAGGCATGGACCGGCCGGTGGCGCTTGGGCGCCCCGGCGGCGATCTTGGGTACGGTCCGGCTGGCCGAATGGGGCAGGGGACCGCGCGCGACGACACGCCAGGTCACGAGCTCGATCGGGACATGCGAGGGATTGACGCCGTAGAGCGTGCGATAGGCTTCCTCGAACTGGGCGGTCAGCGCGCCCGTGTCGCGGCCGAGCCGCGGATCGGTCTCGAAGATGATCGTGACCTCATGCTGCTGGCCGACATAGCGCATGTCGGCGCCGACCAGGATCGTGACGTCGGCGGGCGCGCAGCCGGATTCGCCCAGCGCCGTCAGCCCTTCCTTCTCGAGATCGCCGAGGACGCGATCGACCCGGGTCCAGTCGAGCTGGTCGATCCGGGTCAGGTCGCTGCGCACGAGATCGAGCCGCACGGGCGTGACGAGCGTGCCGAAGGCCGAGAGCACGCTCGATTGCGGCGGTACGATCACGCTGGTGCTCTGCAGCAATTCGGCGACGCCGCAGGCGTGCAACGGCCCGGCGCCGCCGAAGGCGAAGAGCGGTAGGCCGCGATAGTCGACGCCGCGGTCGGTGGCATGGGTCCGCGCGGCCGAGGCCATCGCCTCGGTGACGACGCGGTAGATGCCGCGCGCCGCCTGCACCGGGCTGAGGCCGAGCGCCTTGCCGAGCCTGGTCATGGCGCCGTCGCAGGCCGCCTTGTCGAGCGACATGTCGCCGCCGAGGAAGTTCTCGGCGTCGATCAGGCCGAGCACGAGATCGGCGTCGGTGACGGTGGCGCTCTGGCCGCCGCGGCCATAGCAGGCCGGGCCGGGAGCGGAGCCGGCGCTTTCGGGGCCGACCTTGAGCAGGCCGAGATCGTCGACATGGGCGATGCTGCCGCCGCCGGCGCCGATCTCGATCAGGTCGATCGAGGGCACGGTGACCGGCAGGCCGCTGCCCTCGCGGAAGCGGTAGCGGCGGTCGACCTCGAACAGCCCGGTGATCAGCGGCGTGCGGTTCTCGATCAGACAGGCCTTGGCGGTGGTGCCGCCCATGTCGAAGGACATCAGCCGGTCGATGCCGAGCAACTCGGCATAGTGGCAGGCCGCGAGCGCGCCCGCTGCCGGGCCGCTCTCGATCATCCGCACCGGGTTCTTGCCCGCCGTCTCGGCCCCGACCACGCCGCCGGAGGACAGCATGATCAGCGGCGTGTTGGCGAAGCCCTCGCCGCGCAACCGGTCGCTGAGCCGCTTGAGATAGGGCTGCGAGATCGGCATCGCATAGGCGTTCACGGTCGCCGTCGAGGCGCGCTGGTATTCACGGATCTGCGGCGCGACCTCCGAGGAGGTGCAGATGAAGACGTCGTTGAGCTCGCGCGACAGGGCGGCCGCGACCAGCGCCTCGTTGTCCGGATTGGCGAAGCTGTTGAGGAAGCAGATCGCGACGGCGCGGGCGCCGCTGGCGCGGATCTCGGCCGCGAGTCTGGCGATGTCCTGCGGGCTCGGGGCCAGCGCCAGCGTGCCATCGGCGAGGACGCGCTCCTTGAGGCCGAAGGTCAGCTCGCGCGTGACCAGCGGCTCGGGGAACTCGATCTGCGGGTCGTACATGTCGTAGCGGTGCTCGTTGCGGATCGAGAGCACGTCGCTGAAGCCCTCGGTGACGACGAGCGCCGTCGGCAGGCCCTTGCGCTCGATCAGCGCGTTGGTCACGACGGTCGTGGCATGGACCACGACGCCGTCGACCGCATCCGCGGCGATGCCGGCCTTGCCCAGCACGGAATCGACACCGCGGAAGAAGCCTTCCAGCAGGTCGTGATGCGTGGTCAGCGTCTTGTCGACGCTGAGGCTGCCGCGGGAGTCGCGCAGGACGATGTCGGTGAAGGTGCCGCCGATGTCGACGGCCAGCGAATAGGTCATGGGCTTAGTCTTTCCAGGTCAAGCCGCGTGAGATGCGGGCGGCGCTACTGACGACTTCACGGATCTGCTCGGGGTCGGGAACGGGCGGGATGAACTGCGTCGCGCCGACGATGGCGATCGAGCCGACGAGAACCTTGCGATGGTCGAAGACCGGGGCGGCCACCGTGTTGACGCCGGTGATGACCTCGTCGGGCGCCGTCGCCCAGCCGCGGTCGCGCACCATGTCGAGATCGGCGAGCAGCTTCTCCCGCGAGACGATCGTCGCCGGAGTCCAGGCCTCGAGCGGGCCGTCGGCAATGGCGGCGGTGCGTTCTTGCGAGCCGAAGGCGAGCCAGATCTTGCCGTGGGCACTGGCGTGGAAGGCAAGGCGCGTTCCTGGCCGCGTCGAGAATTCTATCAGCGTGCGGCCCTGGATCAGTTCGAGGACGATCAGCTCGTCGTCGACCGCGGCGCAGACTGTGACCGCCTGGCCGGTGCGGTCGCGCAGGGTCATCAGCTCCTCGCGGGCGGCGCTGACGATGTCGAAGCGCTGCCGCAGCTGCTCGCCCAGCACCATCAGCTTGATCCCGGCCTCGTAGCGGCCGGTCTCGACCTCCTGCCGGACGAAGCCATGGCGCTGCAGCGTCACCAGATGCCGATAGATCGTCGCCTTCGAGGCCGAGAGTGCCTCGGCGATCTGGGCGAGCGAAGCCGGGCGGCTCTGCTGCACCAGATACTCGACCGCCTGCAGCGCCAGATCGAGCGTGCTGGTGCCGGCCGGCGCGGGCTTTTCCTTGGCTTCTGGCGACTGCGTCGACAAAGGCGTTCCTCATGTTTCGTTTCAAATAATGAAACGTCATTTTATTATTTGATACGCTACGAGTGAGCTGCCGGAGCTGTCAAGCGCCTTGATTGCGATCTCCGGGGCGGCCGATGCTTCATTCGAGTTGACTTCGGCCGGAGCGATAGCTTCCTTCGCCGCCATAGAAAGGGTCTATGGCGATGACGATCAGCTATTCCGGGCTCGCTGCCTTCCATGCCGTCGCCGAGGCGAGCAGCTTCACAGGCGCGGCCAAGGCGCGAAATGTCAGCCAGCCGACGCTATCGTCGCAGGTGCGGGGGCTGGAGGAGGCCTACGGCGTCCGGCTGTTCGATCGCATGGGGCGGCAGGTCAAGCTGACCCCGCTCGGCCAGAACCTCTTCGTCATCACCGCGCGGCTGTTCGCCGCCCAGGACGAGGCGCAATCGCTGCTGGCGGGAACGCGCACCTTGCAGCGCGGGCATCTGCGCATCGCCGCCGACAGCGCGACCCATGTGATGACGGCGCTGGCCCGCATGCGCGAGAAATATCCGGGCCTGACCTTCTCGATGACGATCGGCAATTCATCGCAGGTCGTCGACCAGATCATGGACTTCGCCGCCGATGTTGCGATCACGGCGCGGCAGAGCTCGGACCCGCGGCTGCACATCGTCAAGCTCCGCTCGGACCGCCTGGTCGCCTTCGTGTCGAGCGATCATCCGCTGGCGGTCCATGACGCGATCCCGATCGAAGCCTTCGCCGGGCAGGACATCGTGCTGCGCGAGCGCGGCTCGATCACCCGGGAAGTGTTCGAGGGGCGGCTTTTCGAGGCCTCGGTGCGGCCGGCCAATCTGCTGGAGGTGCAGTCGCGCGAGGCGGTGCGCGAGGCGGTCGCGGCAGGGTTCGGCATCGGCGTGATCTTCAGCGCGGAGTTCCGGGCCGACGCGCAGGTGAAGTGCCTGGAGATCACCGGTACGGATTTTTCAGTGGGCGAATACGCGGCCTGCCGGGCCGAGCGGCGACGCATCCCGCTCGTGCGCAGCTTCTTCGAGACGGTCCAGGAATTGGCGGCGGAGGACTGACGCTCACGCTATGCGCATCAGCACCAGCGAGGCGACGATCAGGCCGCAGGCCAGCAGGCGCGAGGGCTGCAGTGGCTCCTTCAGCCACAGGACCGCGATGACCGCGCCAAACAGCACCGAGCTCTCTCGAAGCGCCGCGACCAGCGGAATGGGCGCCACCGTCATGGCCCAGATCGCGATCCAGTAGGCGCCGAGCGCGAGTGCCCCGCCGGCGGCGCCTTGCAGCCAGAACGGCTTCATCTCGGACCAGGCGGAACGGCCGCGGCGCAGCATGACGAAGAGCGTCAGCGGCAGCGCGTCGATCGCGAAGAGCGCCGCCGAATAGGCATGGGGATCGCCGGCGGCGCGTGCGCCCAGCCCATCGGCCAGCGTGTAGCCGCAGATCATCACGGCAGCCAGGGCGGCGAAACCGAGCGCCGCGAAGTCGAAGCGGCTGCCGCGCCGACGTCCGAGGATCGAGATCAACATGATCCCGAGGCCCAGCACGAGGACTGCGAAGAGCTGGAGCGGAGCGAGCTGCTCGCCGAGGAAGGCGACGCCGATCGCGGTCGTCAGCAGCGGCGCGCCGCCGCGCGCCAGCGGATAGATCTGGCTCATCTCGGCGCGCCGATAGGCCTCGGCGAGCCCGATGTAATAGCCGAGATGGAGCAGGAGCGAGGCGACCAGCCAGGGCCAGGCCTCGACGCGAGGCAGCCCGGTGAGCACCAGAGCCGGCAAGGCCAGCAAACCGGCGGTCAGCGAGATCATCGTCATCGCCAGGATGGGTTCCAGCCGGACTTTGACGAAGGCATTCCAGCCGGCGTGCATGGCGGCTGCCGCGAGGACGGCGAAGAAGGTTCCGAGGGTCATGCCTGGGGCTCGGTGAGAGGATAGGCCGCAGGAACGGCGAAAGGCGAGAAGGCGAGGGCGACCTTGCGATAGGTTTCGCGCTTGAACGAGACGACGCGAGCCGGCATCCCGGTGAGCGGCAGCCAGGCCCATTCGGAGAATTCCGCCGGCTCGTCGCCATTCGGCTTGGAAATGTCGAACTCCGCCTCGCTCCCCTCGAAGCGAAACGCGACCCAACGCTGGCGCTGCCCCCTGAAGGCCGCGAGCTTGTGCGGTGGCCCGGCATAGGGCGGGAAGTCGTAAGCCCACCAGTCCTGCGTCACCGACAGAAGCGAGACCGAGGTGGCGCCGGTCTCCTCCGCGAGCTCGCGGCGCGCCGCAGCGACGATGTCCTCGTCGGGATCGATCCCGCCCTGCGGCATTTGCCAGTCGAAGCCGGGCTCGACGATCTCCGGCCCCGCGCTGCGGCCGTGCCCGGCGAAGACGAGGCCTCCGGTGTTGAACAGCGCGATGCCGACATTGGGGCGGTAGGGCAGGCTGGAGGATGGCTCGGTCATGGGGGCGTGCTCACTCGGCCGCATTCAGCAGGCGTGTCGTCTGAAGCAGCCCGCGATGCTCCAGCAGGCCGTGCACGGTCGCCGCGATATGCGCCTCGATGCGCTTCAGGTCGCGGGTGATGTCGAGACGCAGGGCGCTAAGGACCAGGGCCTCGCGGTCGCCCTTTCGCATCTCGGCGAGATGGTCCTCGATCGCCTCGCGTTCCAGTTCGCGAAAGGTCTCCTTCTCGCGCACGAGCCGCCGCGCGGTGGCCTCGTCCTGCGAGATGAAGACGGTGACGGCCAGGCGCAGATGGTTGCGCAGGCGCTCGTGCATGTCGCCGAGCGAGGCGAGTGCGGGGCCCGGCAGGCGGCGCCGGTCGCGGATGCGCTTCCCCGCCATCTGCATCAGGTTCTTTTCGACGATGTCGCCGATGTGCTCCAGGTTGATCGCCAGTGCGAGCAAAGCGGACAGCCGCCGCTCGTCATGCTCGGACAGCGCTTCATGGGCGATCGCGCCGACATAGAGCTGGATCTGGTCGTAGAGGCTGTCGAGCACGTCGTCGGCCCGCCGGATGGCGGCGACGCAGCTGGCATCGTCGCTTGCCATCGCGCTTGCCGAGGTCTTCAGCATGTCGTCGACGACATCCGCCATGCGCAGCACCTCGCGCGTCGCATTGGACAGCGCGATCGACGGCGTCTTGAGCGCCGACTCGTCGAGATAGCGCGAGCGCGCCGGGTCGAGCTCCGGCGCGGGCTCCGGCAGGAGCCGCGTCAAGAGCCGGGCAATGACAGGCAGTGGCGGCAGGAACAGGGCCGCCATGACGAGATTGAAGGCGAGGTGGAAGGCTGCGGCGGCCGGCGCCGGGGCCAATGGCAGCCCGGCCAGCAGCCTGACGATCAGCGGTAGCGCGAGGAGGCCGAGCGCGCAGCCGACGAGCCGGTTGGCGAGATTGCCGACCGGTACGCGCATCGCCGCATTCCCGGCGCTGCGCGCCTGCACCAGCGGATTGATGGCGGTGCCGAGATTGCAACCGAGGACCATGGCGACCATCGCCTCCGGGCCGATGGCGCCGGCAGTCGCGAGACTCATCACGACCAGAATGGCCGCCAGCGAGGAATGGGCGGCGAAGCTCAGCACGGCGGCAAGCAGAAGCGCGACCGCAGGGTCGCCCGACAACGCGGACAGCAGCGTGCGCAGAACATCGGAGTGCTCCACCGGCTGCATGGTCGCCTGCATCAGCTTGAGCGCGAGCAGCATGAGGCCGAGGCCGAACAGCACCTTTGCGCCCTCATGGGCTGAGATCCGCTGCAGGCGGCGCATGCCGACATAGCCAGCGAGCAGAAGGACGGGCACGGCGGGGCTGATGTCGAAGCTCACGACCTGCACCAGCAGCGTCGTGCCGACATTGGCGCCGAGCATCATGGCGAGGGCGGCCGGCAATGCGACAAGGCCGGCCCCGGCGAAGGAGCTGATCATCAGCGCCGTGGCCGTGCTGGATTGCAGCACTGCCGTCACGCCCAGCCCCGCCAGGAAGGAACGCCAGCGGCTCGACAATCCCGAGGCCGCGAGCGCTCGCAAGCGGCTGCCGAGCGCCGCCGACACCCCGGCGGTAACGAGCTGGACGCTCCAGAGCAGCAGCGCGACCTCGCCGGCCAGCGCGAGCAGGGTCTGGGTCGGGGTCTGCGTGGGCATGATTGCGCCGCCCAAGCTCTGCTCAGCGCTGCCGCCAGCGCTGCAGGCGCCCGAACACCATCCGGTCGAGGGCGAGATGCGCCAGCTTCACCGCAATGGCGGTCGCCATGATCACGGCTGCCATGCCGGCCGCCGGAGCGACGGCGCCAGCCTCGTCCATATGGACGATCGCGATTGAGGCCAGCTTGGTGTCGGCGCCATAGAGGAAGATCACGGCCGAGACGGTGGTGAGCGCATTGACGAAGACATAGACCGCGATGTCGAGGATGGCCGGCATGCAGATCGGCGCCGTCACGCGCCGGAAGGTCGACCAGAACGGCACCTTGAGCGAGGCGGAAACGGCCTCGAATTCGGAATCGATCTGCTTGAGGCTCGTCACCGAGGTGATGTGGCCGACCGTGTAGAAATGGGCGATCGTGTTGATGACGAGGATGGCGAGCGTGCCATAGAGGAAGCCGAGCGGGTTCCAGGCCGCATTGAAGAAGAAGACGTAGCCGAGGCCGAGGACCAGCCCGGGGACCGCCATCGGCAGCATCGCCAGGAACTGGGCGAAGCCGCGCAGGCGCGGGGCGACCTTGAGCTTCTCGATCAGATAGGCGCCGCTGAAGATCAGGGCGGTGCCGATCACCGCCGTCAGCGAGGCCAGCAGCAGCGAATTGCGATAGGGCTCCCAGCCGCTCGGCTCGACCGCCGAGAAATCGTAGTTCGCGAGCGTCAGCGACAGATTGTACGGCCAGTAGCGGACGAAGGAGCCCCAGACTGCGACCGCATAGGGGCCGACGACCGCCAGCGCGACCAGGCTGGCGAAGACCAGCAGCGCGAGGTCCCGCCGCCGCTCCGGCTTCGGCGCATAGGGAACGGCGCGCGCCGACAGCATCGCGCTCTGGCGCTTCTGGACGACCCGGTCGGCGAAGAAGGCGAGGACGGCCGGCACCAGCAGGATGATGCCGACGACGGCGCCCATCGGGAAGTTCTGCTGGCCGACGACCTGCCGGTAGGCATCGGTGGCGAGCACGCTGAACTGGCCGCCGATGACCTTCGGAATGCCGAAGTCGGTGACCACGAGCGTGAACACCACGAAGGTGGCGCTGATCACGCCATAGCGCGCGCCCGGCAGGGTGATGGTGCGGAAGATGCGCCAGCGGCTCGTGCCCATCGCCTCGGCCGCCTCGCGCAAGCGACCGTCCGACAGCGCGAGCGCGGTGACGAGGATCAGCACCGCATGCGGAAAACTGTACAGGGTCTCGGCCGCGATGATGCCGACCGGCCCGTAGAGCGAGGCGCCCATCATCCAGGATTTCAGCAGGCCCTGATTGCCGAACAGGTAGATCAGTGCGAGCCCGGATAACAGCGAGGGCGCGAAGACGGGCACCATGGCGGCGGCGTAGAACAGGCCCTTGCCGGGAATCCGGCTGCGGCAGAGGGCGTAGGCATAGGTGAAGGCGAGCGGCACGACGATGGCGGTGGTCAGGCCGGCGACGACGAGGCTGTTGGTCAGCGAGGCCAGCAGCGTCGGCGTGGTCGCATAGGTGATGAAGTTCGCGAGGCCGACGAAGCGGCCGTTGACATCTTCCAGGCTCTTCGAGAGCAGCGCCCAGAGCGGCAGGGCGATGATCAGGACGAGGACCGCGCACAGCGCCAGGATCAGCGCGAGTGCGACGTGGCGCTCGCTGAGCCGCGGCGGCGCGATCTTCACGGCTGCGTTGGTCATCGTCAGCGGGGTCACGGCGCTCATCGCCCGCTCCCGGCGAAGACGTGCAGCGCCTCGGGCGGAAAGGCGACCGTGCGCACCTGTCCCGGCAGGATGGCGAGGTCACGCATCGCATTGGTCGAGAAATCGGCGGCGATCCTGGTCGAGCGCGAATGCGTCGGCTCCAGATGCGCCCGGCAATAGGAGCCGAGAAAGGAGAGATCGCCGATCGTCGCCTCGAAGCGGTTGGGGGTCTCGGCGGTGATCGAGCGGGTGCGGACCTCCTCCGGCCGCATGGCGAGCCGCACCGGCGTGCCGACGGCAAAGGGCGCGGCGTTGGCGACGAGCAGGTCGAGCTCGCCGACCCGGACCTGGCCGGGCCCGGTGACGATCGCATCGAGGAAGGTCATGTGGCCGACGAAATCGGCGACGAAGGGCGTGCCCGGACGACGATAAATCTCCTCGGGCGTGCCGACCTGCTCGACGGCGCCGTCGCTCATCACGACGATGCGATCGGCCATGGCGAGCGCTTCTTCCTGGTCGTGCGTCACCATGATCGTGGTGACGCCAAGGCGCTGCTGGAGCGAGCGCATCTCGTCGCGCAGCCTGACCCGGACCTTGGCGTCGAGCGCCGAGAGCGGCTCGTCGAGTAGCAGGAGTTCCGGCGAGGTCGCGAGCGCGCGGGCTAGCGCCACGCGCTGTTGCTGTCCGCCCGAAAGCTGGATCGGATACTTCTTGCCCTGATCGGGCAGGCCCACCAGCGTCAGGAGTTCGTCGACACGCCGGCGGATCTCGCTGGCGGGGCGGCGGCGGTTGACGAGCCCGTAGCCGACATTGTCGATGACCGTCAGGTTCGGGAACAGCGCATAGGACTGGAAGACGATGCCGAAATCGCGCTCCGAGGGGTTGGCCCGCGAGACGTCACGCCCGCCCATCTGGATGCTGCCGCTATCCTGCGGGTCGAGGCCGGCGATCGCACGCAGCAGGGTGGTCTTGCCGCAACCCGACGGGCCGAGGAAGCAGACGAACTCGCCGCGACGAATGTCGAGATCAATGCTGCGCAGGGCCTGGAAGCTGCCGAAGCTCTTGGCGAGCTTGCGGACCGAGATAAACGGAGCCGTGTTCGTGGTCATCGTGCCGACCTTCTCTTGAACGCGCAGCGATAGCTTGGGGTGAGCGACCCCTCAGTCGCGCCCTGCATGAAACGCGCCGGACGACCCGCTGCGGCGGGCCGCGCCGGCGCGTCGGCGTCAGTTCTTCGGCGCCGCCTTCGACTCGTAGCGCTTCGACCATTCGGCGAGGACGCGCTCGCGATTATCGGCCATCCAGGACAGGTCGTTCCTGATCATCCCGGCCTCGGCATTGGCGGGGTAGTTGGCGGGCTTGTTCTCGATGCCCCGCGCCGCGACGATGGCATAGGTCTTCGAGTAGAGTTCGTTGGCTTCCTTGCTCGTCGACCAGTCGGCGACCTTCTTGGCGACGGCGAGGTTCTTGCTGCCCTTGACGATGGCGCTGGCTTCCATCTCCCAGCCGACGCCCTCCTTCGGGATCACCACCTCGATCGGCGCGCCCTTGCTCTTCTCGGCGGCGCCGCGCATGTCGAGCGCCAGGCCGACGGTGCGCTCGCCGCGCGCCGCCTGGACGCAAGGCGCCGAGCCGGAGTGCAGATAGGCGGCCATGTTCTCGTGCAGGCCGTCCATGAACTTCCAACCCTCGGCCTCGCCCATGCTCTGCAGCCAGCCGGCGACCATCAGATAGCCGGTGCCGGACGAGGCCGGGTGCGGCATCACGATCTTGCCCTTGAGCGCCGGGTTGAGCAGGTCCTTCCAGGAGGTCGGCACCGCGACGCCCTTGGCCTCGGCGGTGTTGAAGCAGACGACGCCGAGATAGGCGTCCATGCCGGTCCAGGTGTAGGGCTCGTTGCCATCGCGGAAGACCGGCTTCAGCGCATCCGCGCCGGCGGGCTTGTAGGTTTCGAGCAGGCCGGCCTTCTCGAACATCAGCAGGCTCGATGCGGCCAGTCCCATCACCATGTCGGCGCGCGGATTGTCCTTCTCGGCCAGGAAGCGAGCGGTGATGACGCCGGTGGAATCGCGGACCCAGACCACATCGGCGTCGGGCACGGCCTTCTCGATCGAGGCCTTGAACGGCCCGAGCTGGTCATTCTCCAGCGCCGTGTAGATTGTGACCTTGGTCTTCTGCGCCTGGGCGAGGCCGGGAAATGCGAGCGCGACGGCGCCGATGACGCAGGAAGCAAGCCAGTTCTTCATGATCTCATCCCCTCTTTATTGATCGGTTTGAACGCTCTTTCGACGTTTCTTTCCCCTGATATGTAAAAACGCAGGCGGATCGCTCCGCCTGCGCCTTATTCCTTGCTCACGCGTTCCATGGTGTTGACCATGTCTTGACGTTAGTGAAGGACTTCATGGCCTCGACGACGCCCTCCTTGTAGCCGAGGCCGGAGTCCTTGATGCCGCCGAAGGGCGACATCTCGATGCGGT
>JAESGM010000256.1_pt1 | contig 87764 bp, 87 predicted proteins | sample 9269721 | NCBI WGS metagenome assembly JAESGM01 (sample SAMN15720920, study PRJNA650825) | algae metagenome | isolation source: Komarekiella atlantica HA4396-MV6 and co-occurring heterotrophs from... | place: USA: Theobald House, Kauai, HI | collected 2009-07-29 | reverse complement strand
CAGTTATCATCTTTCAGTTATCATCTTTCAGTTATCATCTTTCAGTTATCATCTTTCAGTTATCATCTTTCAGTTATCATCTTTCAGTTATCATCTTTCAGTTATCATCTTTCAGTTATCATCTTTCAGTTATCATCTTTCCGCTATGATGAGTCATTAGGCAATCTGATTCACCAACTCCGCTCTTGGCAGATGTATTTGAGGTAGAAAACAGCAAAAGCTCAAGCAAAGAGAATAAGCCACCGAAACAGAAACAGTGAAAAAGCAGTCAATCGAAAAAAGAAGAAACCGAAGGTTCGGCCAAGCCAAAAAGTCATATTTATCAAAAGTTACAAACCAGCTAAAGACTCTCTTACCGAACTGCCTTTACCATTCGGCCTTTACCATTCTGCCGCTTGTTGTCCACTTTCTGCTGACTTTACACACCTTTTTTAGCTTGAAAACAAATTCGCCAACAGAATCCATAGAGAAGAAAAACCTCTAGATGACTTAAGCAGGTTGACTGGTCAGAACCAGTGGCAGTTCGAGAATAAAGACCGATCCGTGGCCCATCTGGCTGTGAACCTGAATGCTGCCCTTGTGTTTTTGGATGATCCCATAGCTGATCGACAGTCCCAAACCTGTCCCTTCACCAACCGGTTTGGTGGTAAAGAATGGTTCAAATATGCGCTGTTTTTCTTCCGGACTCATCCCTCTCCCATTGTCGGCAATTTCAATCCGGATCCTGTCCGCCTCTGATCGAGTTGTCAGTGTAATGCTTCCCTGCCCGTCTATTGCCTGAATGGCATTAGTCAGCAGATTGAGAAAGACTTGGTTCAATGGCCCTGGATAGCATTCGATTTGGGGCAAGTTTAACTCATATTCTTTAATGATCCGAATGCGGTCGCGAATCTGGTTTCCCAACAGAATCAGTGTACTTTCCAGGCATTCATGTACGTTTACCCGTTTGTGCTCGGATTCATCCAGGCGTGAAAAGCTACGCAATGCCCGGACAATCTCTGCCGTACGTGAAGCCCCGTTTTCAATCGCCTGCAATGTCAGCCAGATACCTTCTTTGTTATGCTGGTAATAGAGTTCTTCCTTCAGCCGCTTAATTTGACTCAGTACATGATCCCGCTCGATTGCATCTGAGGCTGTTTCCAACCATTGATAGGCATCCAATACCCCATAGAGTTCTTTGAGCGAACGCTTCATATTGGCAACACCGGCATAGACAAAATTAATCGGATTGTTGATCTCGTGTGCAATACCAGCGGTGAGCTGACCTAGGGAAGCCATTTTTTCAGCTTCTATCAGCTGGGCCTGTGTGGCCTGGAGTTGCTCGATGGTTTGATGGAGTACCTGGTTCATGGCCTCTACCATCTCTCCATGGGAACGGAGTTCCTCTTCAGCCTCGATCATTTCAGTTATGTCCAGGGCGCAACCCAGAATCTGGGTGACTTTTCCCTCCGCATCACGCTTGAATACAATGTCGCGTCGTTGCAAGATTCGGTACTCTCCCTGATGATTGCGAAGACGGCATAAAGTCGAGAATACCTTGGCATCAGCCGCTTGACGAATCTTGTCAAAATACAGTCCTATTTTTTCATTATCATCTGGATGACCCAAGGCCAGAACCGCTGTAGAGTCCATGGCTTGCAGCTGTTCAGCGGTTTTGCCTAACATGGTGCAAAGTTCGGTGTTCGCATACAGAATTTGAAAGCTTTCACCATCGACCACAAACAGATAGTTGGGAATTGCCTGCACGAGACTGCTGTTAAACTGGGTCAGTTGCTGCATGTGCTGGCGAAGGAGTACTTGTCTGGTAGTTTCCTGAATGAACGATACCACTGCACCGACTGATCCCGAACTGTTACAGATGGGAAAGATGATCTCGTCGTAATACACAGGCTGATGATTTGTTTGCCAGCTATTAACTGACGAATCAAAATCAAGACGCTGATCGGTGAGTGTGATGGTTTGTCCGCCATAGGCCTGCCGGTAATGTTTATCCCATCCCATAAATATGGCAAGCGGGTCATGAAGGGTATTGTACACACCCACCCCATAGGTAGTGGAAGGCAAGCCAAGGAAGTGCTGACGGGCCTGATTCATCCGCAATGAAAATCCATGCTGGTCAAAGATCTGAATCGGTAGGGGAGAATGCTCAAACAGGGCATTGACAAGCCGGTTTGATTCGGCCAGTGATTCTTCGGCCTGTTTGCGGGCAGAAATGTCAGCAAAGGTAGCCACAAAACCATCGTCAAGCTGAACCGCTACCGTGTGCAGCCAGACACGGTAGCCGTCATAGGTATAATAATGCTCCATATTGAGCGGCTTGTTTGTCTGAACCAGTTCTACACAAAGGTCAAACAAGCCACTTTGCCGGCAACCAGGCAATTCGACCAGCATTTGTTTGCCAATCAGGCTGTCGGCCGGCTTTTGCAGCAGTCGTTCGGCAGTCTGATTTACCATCTGCCACTGAAAGTCTACAATCTGACCCTGCTGATCGCGCATGGAAGAAAAGACCATGATTCCTGAAAAAGAGCTATCCAGGATCGCTTCCAGCCGTTGGGTAACCTGGCTCAGAGCCTGTTGCCGGATTTTGCGTTCGGTGATATCGCGTGAACTGGCCTGCACACGGGTTAAGGCACCTGAGGTATCAAAATAGAGTTTGACTTTTGTCTCCAGCCAGTGATAGGTGCCATCTTTGGCACGCATCCGGTATTCAACTGCTTTTGAATCACCTGCCAGTGATTGCTGATGGGAGTGCTCGATATACTTCCGGTCATCGGGATGAATCAAATCCATCGAAGAGTGTCCGATCAATTCCTGAGCCGAATACCCCAGAATCTCATTTACGGAAACAGAGACAAAGATGAATTTTCCATCCGCATCAAAAAGAGTGATCAAGTCACGCGTATTTTCGGATAAAAGCCGGTAAAGCTGTTCGCTGGACTGGAGCTGGTCCTGACTTGCCTGAAGCTGAGCCTGTGTCTGTTGCAGATGAGCGATCTGCAGGCCCTGCTGCTGAATAAAATGCTCAATGATTTTCTTCAACGGAAGAAAGAGCAGCACACCCAGAAGCACGATCACACCAATACCGCTCAGGGTAGTAAACCAGAGCAGCGATTCGAGCCCAGTCAGTTTGGCATTAGCCTCTTTTTTGTATAGCCAGGTAAGCTGCTCGTAATAGGCCAGCAGTTCTGGTTCCAATCGGGTCAGTTGTCCAACCAGGGATTCGATGTCAGATGCCCTCTGAGATTCCACTTGTGCTGCTTTATCCTGTCGATTTTCAAGATGATTCCCCTCAAGATGATTCCCCTCAAGATGAGCCTCTTCAATACGAATAATCTGGTAAAGCGCCTGCTGCATTTGTTGCCTCTTGGGGATAAGCTTGGTAAACAGCTGCCGGATTGCAGCGTTGTTTTGCCCTGGCAAATAAAGGGACCTGTGAGTTGAGGAAGTCTGAGTTGAGAATACGTTGTTTGATGATCTTTTGTCAGAGCCGACTTGGCCTCGAACAAACAAGGCGGTGTGTTCGCTTTGCCAGTGTTCCAGATCCTGCTTTAGCCGGACAAGCTGGCGCCTACGTGTTTTCGGATCAGTAGTTATAAGAACGAGCAGGGCATCTTTGGTTAGTTTCTGGCTGTACATTCGCTGGTGACCCGAGCAATTGACCAATTGGGAATCAAAGACACGTTCGCGAACTTTTTGTCGGGTTACATACAGATTCAGTAATGCCAGGCCCGTCAGCAAAAGACCTGCGGCCAAAAAGGTCAATCGGATGCGCCGGCTCAGACGGAGTTGTTTTTGCATGAGATTTGCATAAGAGAAGGTGCTTTGTAAAAGCCAAAGAGAAGGTGCTTAAAGGCCAATGCAGGCCAAGTATCCTTTTATTTTCACCTAAAGATGTGGCAGACTTGTTAAGATACCTTTACCTGTGGTGAATAATCCAAAACCGGGAGATGAAACGAAAAGCGGGTTCCTTCACCGATCCTGCTCTCTACCTGAAGCCAGCTACCCAGACGAGCCAGGTAATCCTGACACAGGTTAAGTCCCAAACCAGTGCCTTTCTCGCCGGCAGTGCCGCGGGTTGAGTCGAGCCAACTGCCCCCTAACAGTTTGTTAACCTGATCAGATTGAATGCCAATGCCTGAATCGGCGACCGAGAAAATAAATTGTTCAGCCTGCTCCCTGACCTGAACGGTAATCAGACCTCCCTGTGGGGTGAATTTAATGGCGTTCGAGACAAGGTTTCGAATAATGCCTCGCAACAGATTGGCATCGGTGAAAACCTGAACCGGCTTTTCTGGCCAGCGGGTTTGTAGTTTGAGTTGTTTCTGTGTGGCGGCTAACTGATAGCTATCCAAAAGTTGATTGAGGGTAGGCTCTATCGGGTGCCAGTCCAGAACCGGCTCTGCCTGTTGGAGTTGGTGCTGAGACCAGTTTAAAAGCTCATCGAGCATTTGAGAAACCGAACTGACCGATTGCTGCAGTTTGCCGAGCATGTGCTGGGTTTCTTGTGCGGTAAAAGAGTCGGGCTCGAGCAGATACAGCTCAAGAAATGAGGCCAATGAGCCAAGCGGGCTGCGTAAATCGTGAGATACGACTGAAAGCAGTTTGTCCTTAAACTGATTGGCCCCGAGCAGTTGCTCGGTTCGCTGTTGAACTCTAGCTTCCAGTGAAGCATTGGTTTGGGTCAGTTGCTGGATCAGTTGCCGATTGTGTAACTTGAGATCGAACGCTTTTAGTGCATTCTGAATCGTGATTTCCAGGCTCTGATTGTCCCAGGGTTTCAACGCGTAATGAAATATGCCGATCTGGTTAAACGCTTCCATGACAACTGACAAATCGCTGTAGCCGGTGACAATCATACGCATTGTATCCGGATAGCTGTCTTTGACTTGTATTAGCAACTCCAGTCCGTTCATGACCGGCATGCGCTGATCGGTCAATACCAGCTGAATTGGATGTTCGGCCAGCAGCATCAACGCTTCGTGGGCCGAGGTTGCTGTTAGAATATGATACGAACGAAAGAAAGCTTGCCGAAACGAGAGCAGATTGTTCGGTTCGTCATCGACATAAAGGATCGTGTAGCGAGTAGACATGCCAGAGCAATTGATGATTGACCGGCTTTCGGTAGGTGAAAAACGGATAGATCTGTCACAAAGATAGCATAGGTAACCAAAGCAGGGATCAAAAAAATTTACAGAATCTTTCCTATGTAAGATTAAAGCGAAAATGATCATTCCTTTCAAGCAGGGATCTGCTTCAAATGCGGCTCAGCCCGGTAAGTGGTTTGTTAGCCGATAGGTTGTTAACGGAACAGGGGTTATTGAAAAGACAGTTATTTGTGAAGGTATGAGAGAGACGCTTCATTTTTTTGTTTTTTTATCTTTTTAATTTTCTTAAAAAATTACTACTATTAAGGTTAATGTCGCTGTAAAGGTGGGAATGTGGGTAACTCCAGGGATGGCCTAGTGCTCAGCGAGTTATCCATATTTCCACCATCTTTGCTCCTTCAACCTATTTTTTTCAGTCCATACCAGCAGCCAAGGAAAGACGACAGGTATTCTCTATCTAATCTTGTTTGTGTATGAGTACTCAGGAAAAACAGATCAAAACCCGGCAGGGATGGTTAAATATCTACCAGGAGCTTGGCTTTGTTACGAAGGCAGCTCGTCGTACGGATCATCTCTGATAGTCGATCATCTCTGATCCTTGGAATTGCCCGGTCTACGCTGCATCGATGGTTAAGCCGGTTTGAAAAGCAAGGCCAACAAGGATTGAAAGACCTTTCCAAAAAGCCCAAACGCCTGGCCAGGCTCAAAGTCACTGACGAGCAGGAACAGCTCATTTTGCAGATTGAGCCTCTGAGCAGATTCGCAAACACTATGGCTATGGGCAGAAACGCATCGTCTCAGAGTAGCCAGCATGCAGCTATTGCGTCATCACCAATTGTCCCTTTCTACAACTACCTTCTCTGCGCTGTCATCTGGCGGGTTTTACATAAACATCAGGTAGCCCTGTAAAAAAGCAGCGACGGCATCAAAAGCGGAAAAGATACAACCGGCCTACCCCTGGTGACAGGGTACAGCCCAAGACAGGCATGGTATCTGGCATGGACGTGACTAAAGTAGGTGCAAAATGTTATCAATTTACGGCTAGCCCTTGCAACGGTTGACGATTGTACCCGTTTGCGTGTATTACGAATCTACCCTGATAAAACTGTTGGTAGCTCATTGGCTTTTCTCAAGGAAGTTATCAACGCCTTTCCTTTTCCAATCCAGAGGTATCTGAGCTGATGCGAATACAAACCGACTGGGGAACCGTCTCCGCTCATGCGAATTCTTTAATTACCCTTTTCAGGAGGCATTGGCCGAGAAATCCATCAAATTCCGACCTATCAAACCCAGAAGTCCACATCAACCGGTTCTGAGAAGAACGGGAAAGTGGAGCTACTGTGCGAAACCATCACAACTTAGGCTGAAAAGAAACAATACAACTCTATCCCACAGGCAAAATTCTCTCAGCCAGTCATATTCATCATTTATCCAAATCCTGATCAGCTAACTCTCAATCGTCCGGATCATCCTCTTCATCCATCTCATACTCTTCTGAATAGTCTTCCTATTCTTCAAATAAATCCTCAACCGTACGGGCATCCTCCAATTCATCATATGTATCGTAATCATTCGTATCGTAATCATACTCAAATCGAATTTTGGAAGCAGGAAACAAACGGTTCTGTGAGCTTTCGTCTCGCTCTTGCACAATCTTCCAGACTGTATCCAGAATATCGAGCACAAACAATTATTTTGCATGAATATCCATCTGATGGGTAAACTGTTCAATCTATTCGCTCAACTCCTCAACTTGTTTTGGGTATTGGAGCACATCCTCACTCTGCCATTGATAAGCTCCCGAATAATTGACCAAATACTCAACCAGATTCAGATAGCGTTTCAACAGGCGTTTTTTTGCTTGGCTTCCCGTTTCTCCTTTTCCTCTCTATTTTGATAGGTATGGACAAATGGATCAAAACCATTCCCTTGCCGGTCATTTCTTTCTTCTACTCCCCTGCCCTACTTTCTTATAAGCTAATCTTGATTCAAACTAATTTCCCAAAAACCAACCACTCCTGATCAGGATCTTTCCTCCAGTTTCCAAACCTGCATTTTCAACCAGACACTTGGTTGATTGATCCTATTTCACTTATTATACAAATCCCTGACATCCGTTGCGTTGTAATCAGTCGACTTGAGCCATTTTTCCAGACAAGCGTGGAACGTAAACTAAATTTACCGTGGAACACCTATTCAGTTGAGTAAGCAAAATTTCACAAATGTTAAACGCACCTTCACTACTTGCGTAATTTATCAATCCCAAAAATGTGTAGAAAAGCCAGCTTTTGTTCTTGTTAGTAATACACTTAGGTAGGGGTAAAAACCCACAAACGTCCGTTTGTAGATTTTTACCCCTTTCTTTTTTACCTTTGCCAACCAGACAAGCTGTCAGGTTTTTCTTTTATTCATTCTTATTTATTGAACCATTTCATCGATCCATGCCTACCTTCATTGCCTACTACCGGGTCTCGACCCAAAAGCAGGGTCGCTCGGGTCTGGGGCTCGATGCCCAGAAAGCCGACGTGGAAAGATACATTGCTGCTACACTTTCCGGCAAGGGGGAGCTTGTGGCCGAGTTTACCGAAATTGAAAGCGGACGGAAGAACAACCGTGTTCAGCTGCATCAGGCGATCGAGCGGGCAAGGCAGACTGGATCGACCCTGATCGTGGCCAAGCTCGATAGGCTCAGCCGGGACGCGGCCTTCACCATCCAGCTCTCCAATAGCTCTGTCAATTTTGTCTGCGTGGACAATCCGCATATCAACAAGATGACCATCGGAATTCTGGCCCTGGTCAACCAGGACGAAGCCGAGCGGATCAGCACCCGCACGCGGGCGGCTCTGAGAGAAAAAAAGAAAAAAATAGCCCAGGGCAATTACACCAACGCTCACACTGATCCGTTGACCGGGAAGCCAAAGGTGATGAAACCCGATAAAAATGGCAATTACCGGCTGGGCTCTCCTGTAGGCTTTACCCCGGCTATCACGCAGGCAGGCATCCGAGCAGCCAAAGAAAAAGCACTGGCCAAAGCAAGGGCCTGTTGTAGATAAGCCAATTGATCCTGCTGGCGTTTGTCCTGTCCTGCCAGACGGGCCAGATAGATCAACGATTCGGTAGTAGCCTCCTTTTGGGCGTTTGCACTCAGTAGCTGGCTTATTTCTATGGCTTTGTTAAAATACTGCACGGCCTTATCAAACCTTTTTTCCTGAAAATAGTGTCTTCCCATCGCCCGGTAACAGGCGGTCAGCACACTGTGGTTGGAAAGAGAAATGCATAGATCGGTTGCCTTGCTCAGGTGGGTTTTGGCCTGCTCCGACGATCCGGCAAGAAACTCGACATCACCCAGGTTATGCAAGGCAACGGCCTGTCGCTCGGGTAGTCCGAGCCGCTTGAAGATGGCCAGGGCTTTTGTATTTAATTCAACCGCTTTTGCGTACTGCTCCTGGTTTTTATACATAAGCCCCAGGGTGATGTAGCAATTGCCAATCCCCTGCTGATCGCCCAATTGCTGGAACAATCCCATAGCCTTGCCTGCAAATTCGAGCGAGAGGTAAAACGATTCCTGTGCGGCATACATAGAGGCCAGATTGCGGTAGGCGTAGGCCTGTCCTTTTGTATTGCCTGTGTGCACACTAAGCACAAGCGCCTGCTGGCTGTAGTCTGCTGCCTTGGCGGCCGAGATAAAAACGTACTCGCGGGCCAGGCGGTTGAGGCACTCAATCCGCGCGGGGTCAGAAAGCCCTTTGGTAAGTTGTTTCTGCAGACTATCCACCAAGGTGGTAGAGCTAGAGCTGGAAAAGGTGGTCGGGCTAATTCCTGGGCCATCAGTAGACAGCGAATCCATACCTGCTTTCTCCAGGGGCGCGCGTGCTTGTGCCTGAAAATCTGTACTCGCAGTTAGTAGCAACACCTGAAAAGCGATACCTGCAAAAGCAATATTTGAAAAAGCAAGTGGTAAGAAATAAATCCTTGGTTTTCTACCGGTAAACCCAGCGGTAGTAAATGATTCAGCTATAGGCCAAAAAAACATATTAATCTCACTGTCTGATAAGTGAAAATGAATGAGTTAAATCTGATCAGTCTAAAATATCTGGCTCAATGAGCAGGGGATTGTATGGGCAGTTGTATCGGCCGCTAAACAGATCCTGATAGGTTCATTCTTATGCAAAAACTATTATTAGGTATGCTATTGATACGCAAACCATACTCTACGTATCCAATGGATAGCCACTGATTCGATAAAAGCCTGTTTAGCTTCGATGAGTCTGCTGTCATGCGAAACTACTTTAGAGCTAAAGTAGAAAAGTTGCAAGGAATTAAAAATGATATTTAGCATCTTTCAAGTATTTTCAATAAAAAGTAGTAGGGTAGTTCATTAAAAGGTGTTGATGCAATTGAGATTGTAATCAATGGTGAACAGTTTGGTCACTAAATGATGGTACTTGAGTTTACGAGAAAAAGAAAGACTTTTGCGCACATAGCGATTGATTCTGGCTCTAAGCGTAGCCCAATACCGCTCAATGTGGTTTGTCTGTCCACTCTGTTTGCCGACCTGCTCATGGTTGAGTTTACTACATGAGTTTACTACAAAGGATGCCATAGGATTTCCAGTAGTCACTATAGGAGCGGTTTTTTAGATATTCTATCGGTACTTTTCGGATCAAGCGCCGAAAGGTTTGCTCACTGCGATCTCCGATCACATACGCTACGATTTGTCTAGTAGCCCGGTTCAAAGCCGCCCAAAGCCATTGTTTGTTGGCTTTGCAGTGACAAAAACTGCATAACTCGTCAAACTCCAGCACATTATCAACTACTGGCTTATCAACTACTGGCCTATCAACTACTGGCCTATCAACTACTGGCCTATCAACTACTGGCCTATCAACTACTGGCCTATCAACTACTGGCCTATCAACTACTGGCCTATCAACTACTGGCGGTCGGGCTGCCTGGGTCTTGAAATCAGGTAAAAGCAGTAAGGCCAGGTTCAACTGCTGATAAACCTGGTAATAAGAAATGGCAAAGATGCGGCTGACGCCAGATAAACTCAATCGTTCCAGAAAAGACCTGCGCACGGATGGCAAGTCAATAATTGACGTTTTTTTAGGCACCAGCAGCGGGCAAGCATAGCAATCCTTGCATTTGATGCGTTGATTCCCATGTCGGGTAAAACCGTTTTTGACAATACGCATACTACTGCATTTAGGGCATTTTACTATTTTTGTAATCGTAAGCATGAGAGAAGGCGCATGAGAGAAGGCGCATGAGAGAAGCGTTGAAATTGTTGCTTGGTCGCTGCAAAATTACGCCTTTTGCTTGTGCTTACTTTCTATCAATACCTTTCAAGAACTACCAGTAGTAGTAGAGATGCAAAATGAAGTTAGTTTTCAAGTAGGATTGGGGTAATTTGAGTTACCAGTGAAAAATTAACGAATTATATTTCATTTATTCTCGGTGCAGGTGTAAGGCCCCCCAAAATTCAGACAGGGATCAAATCGAAAAAAGTGTTAGATTTATTCACCGATTCCCCTTGTCCTTATGAAAAAGACTCGCTTTACTGAACCCCAAATCATCAAGATTCTCCAAGAAGCCGAAGCCGGAAGAGCGGTACCTGATCTTTGTCGGGAACATGGCATCCATGAGTCGACTTACTATAACTGGAAGAAAAAGTATGGAGGCATGCAAGTACAGGAGATGCAACGCCTTAAGCAGTTAGAAGATGAGAATCGCAAGCTCAAGCAAATGTTCGCTGAGTTGAGCCTGGATTACAAGATTTTGAAAGACGTAGTGGAAAAAAAGCTTTAAGGCCCGCTGAAGCCAAAGGAATTGTTGACTATGTCAGGGAAGAGCATCAAACCAGCATTAGTCGGGCCTGTCGTATCATCGGTTACAGTCGGTCAGGAATGTATTACCAGTCCCGAAAGCAAGATGAGCCGGTAGCTGAAAAACTCCGTGAGTGGGCCGAGAAAAAGCCATGAATCAGATACGATTCATCGAAGGCTTCTGGAAATTGTTTGGCCGCATTCGCAGTGAAGGGTTAGCCTGGAATCACAAGCGCGTACACCGGGTATATAAGAAGCTGGGAATGAACTTGAAACGCAAGCACAAACGCCGCTTGCCCAAAAGGGTGAAAGAACCATTGGTTCAACCTGGTCAGAGCAATCAAAGCTGGTCGATGGACTTCATGAGTGATGTGTTAACCACTGGCATGCGTTTTCGGACACTCAACATCATTGATGATTACAACCGAGAAGTATTAGCCATTGAGGTGGACACTTCTCTGCCAGCTCTCAGGGTCAAAAGGGTACTGGAGTCAGTTATCGAATGGCGGGGAAAGCCTACGCAGATTCGTACCGACAATGGGCCTGAGTTCTTAGCTGGGGAATTGGTTAGTTGGTGTGAGCAGAACAGGATTCATTTGCAATACATCCAGCCGGGCAAACCGACTCAGAATGCCTTCATCGAGCGTTTTAATGGTAGTTTTCGGAAAGATGTATTGGATGCGTATTTATTCAGCAGCTTATCACAAGTTCGGATATTGACCCAAGAGTGGATGAAAGATTACAATCATCACCGGCCGCATGAAGCGTTGGATAATTTGTCACCTGTCCAATTCAGACAGCGACAAACCCAACAGCGGGCCGTGAACAGTGGACAATTGCCAGACGCAAATCCAGCCCTGCAATTTCCCACAATTCACAGCCTTAGTAGTAGTAACTGAAAAAATAATTAATTCAAATTTTCTATCTCAAACCTGTTTGAAAACAGGGGAGCCGACACAGGAAATCTATTCTTACTAAGGACAATCCTGTTGTGAATGTCCTGCAAATACGCAACTCCGGATTTTTCAGAAGTTCCCTACCTGAGCGGAAATGGTGACTATCGCCTTGGAAGTGTCCATGGTCTTTTTGAGCTGGTCTGGTTTGCGCTGAGGGTAGTAGCTTTGCAGACGAGAACTGGCTCTTTGTGCGGATCTTACTTGCTGAAGGGTCGATTAATCAAATCGGTATCAGCAAAGTATTCATAACTTATCCGGTTGAAGGGCATCGGTGAAGACTCGCTTAAAATATGGCAACAATCCATCTTCTCCACTCCGATGCCCTTCAACCGGATTGCTTTGCAGCAGCTACTGATACGCTTGCCATGCTGGTAGTTGCCAGCTCTGCGTTGGCCGATCCAATCACTGCCTGCTCCACTATCCGCTGTAAGAGGCTGTCCAATTCCAGTGCCTGTTCTATCATCAGTTTGATGTAGTTGTTTCGAACCTGCTCGGTTGCCTTTGGCCCGGTATCACCTTGTTTCGTTTGATCAATATTTGAATTCAGTAGATCGCAAAGCCCCAGGATATTGGCCACCGGGCGCCGGAATTCATGCGAGTGCTGCCAGTAAATAGCGCGCAGGGTCTGGTTTTGCCTGAGCAGTTGAACCTCTCTTTCTTTCTGCTCGGTTATGTTCTGCACATTGTGGGCAATGCCGACCACCCGCTTGCCTTGATCCAAAACCGGATGCATCGACAGTTGCCACCAACGGCTGCCCTCACTGCGTTCGACCACAATGTGTTCCCCCTTCAGCACCCGTTTGTAGTACCGTTTGAATTCGGCTTTGTACCGGGGTAAGACAAAGTCCAGCGAATAATCCCCCGCCTGTGCCGCTATGCCAAAGATTTGTTGGGTGACCTGCTTGGCCACCTGGTTGTTGTATCGGATGATCAGATTCCTGTCAATAAAGGAGCTTGCTTCCCGGCTGCTCTCATAAATGGCGCTCAGGATATACTCCTGCTGGGCAATCTTTTGTTCGGCTTCCTTTTTCTCATCGATGTTGCGCGTGTTTTTGGCCACCCCGATCAGTTTTTGCTCCCCGTCATAGACGGGCATATACCAGACCTCAAACCAGCGCATCTGGTCGGTGACTTTCCGCTTCACTTCTGCCCGGAGTGAGTGCCCCTTGAGGGCCTTGGGAAAACAGCGATCAAACAGCTGCCTGCTTTCAGGGGGTAAAAACTCCCGGACGGGGCCTCCGATGTATAACTGCTTCTGATAATACTGGAGAAAACTCTGTTGGGCGGCTTTGTTGAAGTTGAGCAGTTTCCCATCACGGCTGATCAGTAGGTTACTGTCGGTTGTGCTGTCGAGAATGGCCTTCAGTTTGTTTTCCGAGGCTTGCAGCTGCAGCCGGGCCTTGTGCTCGGCAGTGACATCGCTGAAAAAAACCGTCAGCCCCTCACTGGAAGGGTATGCCCGGGTGGCAAACCATTTGTCCAGCTCGGTGTGGTACTCTTCAAAGCTGACAGTGATTTTTTCCTGCATGGCTTTGCGAAACCGGGCGGGATAGGAGTACTCAGCTGTGTCGGCAAACAGATCCCAGAAACATTGGCCCACAAGATCCTGACCATCAGCGACCCGTCCGTCGTTGGATAGTCCGTTGGTGGACAACCCCTTGGTATCCAGCTCCTCAACGCCAGGCAGCTCAACGCCGAGCAGCTGCCTGGCCCTTCGGTTGATTTTTACGAAATTCCACTGCTGGTCGAGTTGATAGAACCCGTCGGTGATTTCCTCCAGGACCGTATCTACCTTGTGAGCAAATTCACGCGCCTGGCGGCTGGCTTTTTCACTTTCACTGATGTCATGGCCTAGACAGAGAATACCGGCCACTTGGTGATCCTGGTCAAAAAACAGGGAAAACTCCCAACGGGTCCAGTAAAAGTCGCCTTCACTGGTATCGGGTTTTCGCAGCTCCACTTTGACCACCTGTCCGGGATTGGCCAGGCATTGCTCAACGGCCTGGAGGCACACGGTATGATCCTCGGGATAAATGGCAATGAAGGAAGGTTGCCCGATGAAGTCATCACACATGAATGAAAAGCGGTTGGCGAACAACTCGTTGACAAAGCTGTATTTTCCTTCCAGGTCAGTGACCACCAGCGAATAGGTTTGTGAGTGGAGCAAATACGCAGGAATCAGGCTTTTTATCTGATCGTAGGTCATACTTTTCATTGCTTAGGTGAAACCCCAGGTAAACAGTCTAGTAAATAGCCGGAACTGATAAACCATAGATGGTAGGATGGTTATACTGAAACGAAAAAGGTTAGCAACAAAACAGGTTTACTATAAGTTGTTGCATGTATGAGCCTAGACTTGGAATTGTCACAATCAATGCTGCTTCGCCGCTTGCAACTCAACACTACCGATCGGGTCGTTTACCAGAAACTGACCGTTAGGCTCATCTTACATAACGGCTTCAGCCGCCATGCGAATGCAGACAACCTGGCGCTGGATTCTGCGACAGTTAGCCGCTACAGCCGTCAGCTCGGCTGATTTGGATACCTACCCGCAGAAACATTACAAGACCTATGAAGGCAAACTTACCCAGACACAACCACAAACGGTACGCACCTATGTGCATACCCAACCTGTACCAGACTGCTCACCAGGTAACTGGTTTCATTCTCGACAGCTTCGGTATTGTTTACCAGCCCAATAGTATGGTCAATCTGCTGCCCCGACTTGGTTTTGTCTACAAGAAAACGACTTTGGTAGCTGCCAAAGCTAATCTATCGGCACAGGCAGCCTCTATCGATGCCTTCCGCCAAAACTAACAAAGCCTTGCTGCTGACCAAGTGATTTTGTTCGGCCATGCAGTCCATGTCCAACACAATACCCAATCCGAGTATGCCTGAATTGAGAAAGTTCGGCAAAAGACTGTTGCTTCAAACTCGGACAATCACAGGATCAATCTTCATAGAGCCACTAATCTGCAAGGGGCCATCAATCTGCATGAGCCGCAGCAGATAGTGATCGACTCCTGTGAGCGGATGAACGCACAGACAACGATTGTCTGGTTGCAAAAGACTTAGCAACGCTATGCCGATAAAGGCCTGATTGACTTATATGTGGACAACGCACGTTTCTACCACTGCCGACAGGTAACCTAGTATGTGGCTGACTGCCGTTTCCGGTTGCACTTTTTAACGCCTTACTCGCCTAACCTCACAAGCGGTTGCGGAAACTGTTGAAGCAGCAGGTGATTAAATCCCGTTACACGACTTCATTTTACACGGCTTCACTGGCCGAGTTCATCGAGCGGATCATGGACTTTTTTACACACATTGGCATTTTCAAAAACAAGCTTCATTCTTTGATTAGTACTAATTTTCAAACATCAAGCCCGTTTTCACTGGCTTGCAATACCCTTTGTAGTTATAATAGAAATAATAAAGAAGAATCCTTAGTCAATAGAATCGGCTATGGTTTCTACAATCTTTTGGCATATTCCGGCTGTAAGACTTGGGAAGTATCACCGCCAGCTGATTTTATAGCCAGCTGATTTTATAGCCAGCTGATTTTATAGCCAGCTGATTTTATAGCCAGCTGATTTTATAGCCAGCTGATTTTATAGCCAGCTGATCAGGTATTCATCAAACTCATCACCGGCTTCAATACTTTTAGAGAAATCAACCCGCACGTTACCGGCCCCGGTTTTGCGGACAATGGCATCCAACAGGCCAAGTTGCAGCTGACGGTTGAACGTCTGGGTGCGGCGCATGACGATCGCGTTTTTCTCGCTGCTGACAATTTCCCACCCGCGTTTTTTAGGATCATAGATCAGCATTTGAGCCACCTTGGCCAATGCCTGCATCGCCTGCAAAGGAGTGGATTTGTCGCTGACCAGCCCGTTGCCTTTCATCGAGGCGAACGCGGTTTCCCCCACGGTGCGTCCGACACGGATCAGGTTGAACTTTCCCAGCTCCTTTTCGATCCAGGTGCAAGAGTCGTTGTAGACCTGCATGGGCACCTTACCCATCGGATTAGTAAGATCATACTCCTGGCTGATGGCAAACAGGCCTTTGTATTCCTGTTTCTTCTGCTGGTAGTTACCAAGGATGTCGCTGACAAAGGCAGCGATCAAGGTTACCCCTTCTGTGGAATGGTCCATATGCGTATGTGAGTTTATAAACTTTAATAAACTAATTCGAATATCTGAATACTATAGCTGAATGGTTAGGTCAGGGTAATTAGTAAAAGCGAAACTATTGTAGACGATAAATAAATGAGCGGGACAATGTGGGTCTACCCCTTATATAACTGGGCTGTTTACTTGTGAGTAATTTAGCCCAAAAGCTGGGCGTATTTGACTATCTTGTACACCTGCCCATTCATATTACGAATGGGGCTATAGCTTCCTTTAATTCGGAAGGTTCTGCCCTGTTTGTCAATGCGGGAAAACTCCCCACTGACAAATTCCCCACTTCCCAGCAGCTGCCAGAATTGAGTATACTCTGCCGATTGTGCCTGCTGGCCGCTAAGAAAGATCCGGTGATGAGCTCCCCTGATTTGTGACAAGGAGTAGCCGCTAATACGTAAAAAGTTGGCATTGGCCGTAATAATCTTTCCTTCAGGGGTAAATTCAATCACGGCAAACGAGGCATGAATCGCCAGAAGCTGGTTTTCAAAGTCCATGCTTTTTTGCTTCTGCTCACTGATATCCTGGGCAAATTTGATGATCTTGACCAGTTGGCCCGATTGGTCAAACACCGGCGTATAACTGGCGCTGAGCCAGACGGTTTGCCCGCTTTTGGTCAGCCGGCTCACCTGTCCGATCTGCGCCTTACCCTGCTGGAGCTCTCGCCAGAAGTGGGCATAGTCCTCACTGCCCGCATAATCGGGCGTGAGAAACAGGCGGTGATGCTTGCCCTTCAGTTCGGCAAGCGAGTAGCCCATCAGCGCCAGAAAGTTAGCATTGGCCGTCAGAATTTCAGCTTGGGTAGTAAACTCAACGGTGGCCAGCGTTGCATTGACCGCAGCCGACAGACCCTGAAGCATCAGGCTCTGACGGGTGATGTCCTCCTGAATGGTGGCCATTTCCTCCATGTTTTGCCGCAGCTCCTCCTCGGTGGCCCTGAGCTCTTCGGTTTGTTGCTGCAACTTTTCCAGCAGATGCCGGGTCTGCTCATTCGCCTGCGTATCGGCAATGAGTGAAGCGATGCTTTCGCCCAGTTTCTCTACAAACTGAATCTGATAGGGCTTAAAGGCTTGGAAAGAAGCCAGTTCCACCACTCCCCAAACCTGCTCGTTGAGCTTTAAGGGGACAATCAACAGCGCGCGGGGTAAGGCCAGACCCAAACCGGACCGGATGCGCAGGTAAGTTTCCGGAATGTCGGTCAGAAACATACTTTCTCCTTCCAGAAAGCATTGACCCACCAGACCCTGGCCTGCGGGCACGGTCAGGGTCTGGTGTTTTTTCCGCTCATAGGCGTAGGTGGCCACTGCCTGCAGGTGGCTTTGCCCCGGCCCGGCCATCGTGCTGTCGGCACTGACGACAAAAAGGCTTCCCTGATTGGCGCCCAGGTATTTGATTAGTTGCGAAAGGATCGAATCGTAGAGGCTTTGCTTGTCATCTGTCGTACGGATAAGATCGGTAAAGCGGGTGAGCCCTTCGCTGGTCCATTTTCGTTCTTGTTCCTGTTGGAAGAGCCGCTGAATCTGCTCCTGCATGGTCAGTAGCGCTGAAACGAGGCTGTTCTCTTGTTCGGGTATCGAATCCGGTTCCAGATCCAGGTGGGCATTCAGGTTACCTTCTTCAATGTGTTTGATAAAACCAATCGCTTGCCGGTTTTGCTCGATGAGTCGCTGGTAATTGTTTTGGGCCTCGAGCAGCGATTTGATTTTCTTTCGGGTCAGAAATGTGAAGGGAAGTTTCATTGAAGTGTGTAGGAATGGATGTAGATTCACTTAAAAATAGATTCAGACCTGTGTATGCAGGCTAAAAAAACCATTACTTACATTACCCAATACTACCAAACATGATCCAATGGGTAGTTATCTAACAGACCATTACTAATTGGCAGCTTGTTGATTGGCAGCTTGTTAACTAATCCAAGAAAGAGAATTACGTAGAAACGGCTAATATAAAAATAACTATTTTTTGTTTTGAAACTATAAAATAACAAACCTTACATTGTAGGTTTTGCTTGTGTGTTAATACCCAAATCGTGTTTTGCACATTCATTGTTTGCAGATTCAGTTAAGGAAAATACTGTATTGTAATCTGTCTTGGTCCGTACGATACCTGTAAAAATAACGGAAAATGCCCCATGCGAATACCAAATTGGTACCAAACTCCAAGCTTATCTGGCTATTTGCTGAAGTCACTGTTCGCACAATCATTTATTTTACAGGACCATATCGATCACGCGATATTTATGCAAGGCGTCCATATTCAGTTCCACCTCATTCAGAAAACGCTTAACATATGAAAACGGCTCTATTGCTAATTGTTCTCCTGACAATCTTTTCATCATGCTCAAAAGAAGAACCTTTGTCTGACTTTGATTTTTTCTGGAGTCAGTTTCAGGGTGATGCGGCAGCGTTGATCAACGGAAGCCCGGCCAAGCAAAACAACTATCAGTTATGGGTGCGAGCGAATCTGTACAAAGCCAATGATTGGGATTCAGCTATGGGAGGGTTGTTATTTATTCGTACCACTCCCTTGAAAGAACAACGGGAAACATTCAGCATAGGCCCCTTGCCACTGTACAAAACCGGAAGGTTCAAAATCAATCAGTCCACTGACCGAAGTAATATAGCTCCATCCAACAAAACCCTTATCTCAACCATGACCGTAATGGAGGCCGACGGGGATGCGATTCTGGGGTGGTATAACATTGTACCCAGCGAGGACAATTATATTACTATCACTCACTTTGACAAGGATCAGATACGTGGCACTTTTCAGGCCACGTATGCTAAAGCGGAGCCGTTCCTTCTGGGGCCGGATACCATACGCATTACCGATGGAACGTTCAGTTCGAAAATCATTTTGGGAAAAGAATTGCAGTAGTGCAACTTAAATAAACCAGTATAAGAAAAGCGACTAAGTATTTAGTCGCTTTTTTGCATTAATGTACTTTGCATACTGATACATTATCTGCTTAGTAGATTTCTATAGCCTTACAAACCAATGTAGTGAGGGGTCTCTTATTAGCTGGCCAGCAATCCTAATAGTAATACGGTTCATTAATATTTGAAGAAGGCAATGGCTGAAATTGAGAACAACGAAAAAAGAACTTACGTCTAATAGACAACATATTTCAGGGCGAGTCAGTCCAAAAAATTATAAAATAAACCTTCCTTTTTATTATAATAATAATTAGAAGAAAGTCACGTAATATTTTATAACAATTATTATAAAATATTGCCTATAATTGGGTTTTCTTCTAATTATCTGAAAAACCCTGAACTTATGCCTTCCAAAACCGCTCCGAACCCTGCCTCACAGAGTAAGATGCATCGTAACGTAGCTTACCTGCGGGTCTCCACTCTGGACCAGGATCTGGAAAAGAACAAATCAGACATTTTGCACCTGGCCAATGAAAAAGGGTTGGGCAAAGTTGAGTTTGTTTCCGAAAAGGTTTCGGGGAAAGTAAACTGGCGGCAGCGTAAGATCGGGCCCTTGCTCGAAGAGCTGACCGAAGGGGATACGATTCTTCTAAGTGAATTCTCCCGCCTGGGCCGAAGCATGCTCGAATGCATGGAAATCATCTCGGTGGCCGTGCAGAAAGGAATCCGCATGTACACTGTCAAAGGGGGCTGGCAGCTCGATGATACGATTCAGAGCAAGGTCATGGCCATGGTCTTTTCCATGGCGGCAGAAATCGAACGGGATCTGATTTCCAAACGGACGCGCGAGTCGCTGGGGGCAAAAAAAGCTGCGGGTACCTCTCTGGGTAGACCCAAGGGGCCGGGCAAAAGCAAGCTTGATAGCTACCGGGTTGAAATTGAAGCCTTGCTCCAAAGCGGTACTACTCAGAAATTCATTGCCCGTCACTACCGTGTTACCGAGGCCACGCTCTCCAACTGGATCAAAAAGAACAAAATCAAAAACACCATCGGGGGTACATAGCAGTAATATTGCAAACTCAATCACCAATAACTACCTGATAATCAAACCACTGAATGCATTCTACTCCTGGCCAGCCAAAGAGATTTTGTTAAAAAAATCAGGTTGCAAATTTGCAACCTAGATAAAAAAACGCTATCTTCATCTTATTAATCACAAACCCAATGACAGCCAATGAGTTAATCCGATTACTCGAAGAAAATGGTTGGCGATTTGTAAGACAAAACGGTAGCCATCGAATTTTTAAACATCCTGACTCGGAAAGACCGATTTCAGTTCCCTTTCATGGGAAGAAGGATATTAAAAAGGGACTTTTACAAGCCATTCTCAAACAGGCAGGGTTGAAATAACCCTGTTTGCTATACATATATATTTACCGGATTGATTAGCCAAAACCCTGATAGAAATGAAACTGACTATTATTTTAGAAAAGGATGAAGACGGTTTTTGGGCCAGGATTGACAATATACCTGAGTTTCTACCCAATACCTTTGCCCCTACCATTGAACAGGTCAAAACCAACCTGATCGAAGTGCTGGCCGACTATTTGCAGCATGAAGGAAAGACCAACGCTTTTTTTGAAGGCATAACCGCCGATAGCTTACCCTCGGTCATTGAATTTGATTACGTCTATGATTTGCAGGCTTTCTTTGAAGATCACCATGCCCTGAAAATCAGTGAGATTGCCAAACTGGCCGGTCTGAGTCCGTCGCTGGTTCGTCAGTATGCCTCGGGAATGAAACAGGCATCGCCCCCGCAGGTCAAAAAGATTGAAACAGCCATTCACAAGCTGGCCCAGTCACTTCTGGAATTGCAGCTGATCTGATCAGCATCCGATCCTGCCTGCTGAAAACAAAAATTCTCCGAAGGAGACCTTCGGAGAATTTCAGTAACAAACCACTTACAACCTAAATTCGTGTTTTTATATCAATTCAGACCAAGTGTCTGACAGAATATGCCTGGTTAACTAACATTACAAAGGTACTATATTTACCCTACCTTGTAAAGTCACAAATACCTGATTTCCATACATGTATGCCTTTCCTATGGTATTTTAACAAATCCCGGAAAAGGCGACCACTTACAACAGAAAGGACCACAAGGGAAAAGAAAATTCTGTAGAAATTATTTTTTTCACAAGGCCCCCCTCCCAAAGTAAACAACTATTGATTTTTACTTTTTTTTCGCTCGTCCCCCTCACAGGCTACACCAATAGCCCGCAATCCCGGACAAGAGCTGGCTGCGGTTTACGGCGAGTGGAATGAGCGAAGCGAACAGGGATAGCTAAATAGCGGCCAGGCGGAGCATCTTTGCGGAGTCAACTCTTGTCCGGGATTGAAAAAGGGCTATTTAACTTGGTAAGAGCGACGGGTAAAAAATCAATTCCTATCTGCCGAAGGCTAGTTGAAAAACGTTTAACTTTAGGGCATCGGGTTTTGCGACCCACCGCCGCGGGCATCTTCTGCGATGTCATGGACTGGTTTTAAAATCAGGACATGTCTGCGGAATCTTTTTATAATTGATTCACTTTCTGACAATGGCCGTTTCATTTACTTTACTCGTTGTCGAGGATAATCCGATGGAGATCGGGCTGCTTGATTTGATGTTGAAAAGGAATTTTCCCGAGTGGATCTATCATTTTGTCTACAACGGAGAGGAGTTGCTTGACTTTCTCTCCCGCCAGACACAGGTTTCGCTGCTGTTGCTTGACATTGACCTGCCCGGAAAAGATGGCATTGCCCTGTTGAGTGAAATCCGGGCCGATCCCTCCTACCAGACCCTGCCGGTGGTAGGTTATTCTTCCAGCACCAGCCGCGCCACCCGGAACACCTTTATTGGAAAAGGAGCCAATGCATTTTTTGTCAAGCCAACCGAATCGGAGCAGATTATTGCTTTGTTTAAGAAACTGCCTGCTTTTGCAAGGACTACCAAGGGTAGCTAACAAGCTCATAATCTAACAAATTCATAGCCAGTATCATAGCCAGTATCTGATCGTAATTGTCTCATAGAGGGCATCTGATACAAGTAACGAATCTACCAAGTAACGAATCTAGTATGAAACAGGCAGAAGACAGCTTCCCCGAATCGTACTACAAAACGGTTCTTTGCAACTTCTCACTTGAAGATCTTCCGGAAGAGGGTTGGAAAGACATTCCCGGATACGGTGCTTACCAGCTATCGAGTCACGGTCGGCTCAAGTCGCTGGCCCGTCGGGTACAGATGCCGCAAAACCGCTTCCGTCTACAAAAAGAAAGAATCAAGAAAGTCTTTCTCACCCGCCACACCAACAAGCATCTGCAAACCAGGCCAGCTCACATTTTTTGCTGTCTGTCCAAAGATGGCATCAAACGGAATGTTTCCCTGGCGCGCCTGGTCTACTGTCTGTTTGTCGAGCCATTTGACCTGGAAGATACTTCCAAAGTAGTCTCCTACAAGGATTCCAACGGGGAAAACGTTCACTATACCAACCTGGAGCTACTGACCATCTCGGAGCAAAAGTACAAGATGTTCAAAAGAGGAAGGGCCAAAAGCCACCGTTCGGATCAGAAAATACCCGTAGTCCAGTATGATATCGAGGGCAATCGGGTCGCCGAATACGAGAGTCTCTACGCGGCCGAGAAAGCCACCGGTCTTAACTCGGGCAGTATCCACTCGGCCCTTGTAGGAAAAAGCTTTACCGCCGGTGGCTACCGCTGGCTTGCCCTAACGGATCACAACAAGGAAAATTGGAATGAAAAACCTGCTCCCAAGTCAAAAGCTGCCACCCCGGCCACCCCTTTGATCAATGTCAGCCAATGGCTGAATCAGAGGCTGTGGCACGCGTTGGGCTGCCCTACCCTACCCGAAAGCTCACCAGAGACAACCCCGACCGGTACAATACCAACTGGTATCCCACCCTGTCTGAACCTATCGGATCAGGAGCTGCCGGGGGAAGTCTTCCGGCCCATCATTGGCTATGAAACTGCCTATGAGATATCCAATCTTGGGCGTGTTCGCAAAAAGGCCGGCTGGAGTTCGGCATCGGCCCGCAAGGTCTGGCTTACCAGTCAGATCATACAGCTGAGTCTGAAGAAAGGGTCTCTCTCAGTAGGTCTTACCCTGAATCGAAAGAAACACTTCTTTTCAATCCCACGGCTGTTGTACGCTCATTTTGTCGAGTTCTTCGATCTGAAAGACCGTCACATTCTGATCATTAGCCGAAAGAGCCCATTGGAACTTTCAGTGGATGGGCTCCAAAAACTATCCGCACGGGAGCATAAAAAGCTCATCCATATGCGTTAAACTGTATGCATTAAACTGTAGGCGTTAAACCAATGCCGCCAGCTGCTCCTTAGCTGGCGGAGAGTTGCTGTTTGAGCTTTGCAAGCGTTTTCCATACCGAGGGTTTCCACTCAGGCAGGATTCCACTCACTAAGTGATACTGGCTGATAAAATCCGAAAGCGTGTGAATTTCAACCCCTTCGATACGGTAGGCTCCGTGACCGGTCTTTTTCGGGGGCCTTTGAAGTGAAATACAATGGCTTCCTTTCTTATCTTGCCGGGTATTCTCCGTCTGGGTATTCTCCGTCTGGCCGGCAGTGTCCGGCTCCGGGTTGGCACTGCCATGGCAGATCAGCTGGTTGTCCGGCTGATAACGAAGATGGTTGAAAAACAGCGATTCGCCGTTTTTGTCAAACAGGGCCGAAGGTTGAAAGTCAATCCGGTAAATGGCTTCGATCTGCTCACAGGCCTGATTCAGGTCAGGGTTTTTGACACGTTGCCAGTTACTGGGAAAGATCGCTTGCCAGTCTTTGAAAAATAGAATTTGTTCTACAGGTTTCATATGGTTTATATGGGGCAAACTATAAAATAGGCTTACAGTACATGCCTGAGCCATAACCAGGTTTGCCCGGTGAGTGCAAAACTAATGGATTTTGCATAGAAAAGCTTTATTTCAGTCAGTGTCCAACCGAGTCAGATACTTTCTTTGCTTTGTCTTTTCAATGATTTGATTAACTAACGATTGATTAACTAACGATTGATTAACTAACGATTCGAATCCGATGACAATACCCAACGACATCGATAAGTTTTGAAGTATTAACCACTCATACCAACCCATAGTATTATATCGTATTCTACTTTAACGCAAGGCTCAAATGCTCGATCTGAACAAAGCCGGGAAACTGGAAGGTCTTTTTGCTCAAAGCACCTGTTACAAACAGCAGCTGTTTTCTTTTTCACAAAAAGTGGAATCCTTTTTTGATCAGCTTAAAACGATTTCATACCAGGATCTGACCCTGACACGTATTGAAGAAAACACGTGCACATTTGAATGCCATCTTAATCTACCCGTGTACCTGCAAGCGGGTTTAAAGCAACTCAGAGCGGATATGGAGTCTTTTCCGAACGCTTACCAGCCTTACGCCCATCAGTTGTTATGGGGTCATTCCAAGCCGGTTGAGCATACGCATAATCCACCCAATCCGGGCATGGATCCTGCCCTGTACCTGACCCTGTACATCGACAAGACCAAGCAAAACCGCATTCACGTGCTCTGCCCCGGCCTGAATCCGGGCTTTCAGCGCAAGGGCATTGGTCGCAAGATCTATAGGAAAATGATCAGCGAACTGGGTTATGTAAGCTCAGAGCAGTCAACAGCCAATGATTTTCTGGTTTGGCAGACGCTCTTTTCCGATCCGGACCTGTATGTGTTTCTCGGCTCGGATGTGGTGATTGCCTTTAGGGCTACTGCCGGTTTTGAAACGGTCTATCCCCTCATTTCCCAGGTGTTTGGCTTATCCGAGCCGGGAGAGTATCTGCTCGATTCTGATTTTGTCGCCCACTACTCAGGGCAGTTGCTTCAGACAGAGTTCAAACATTATCTGAGTTCTCAAACCTGACTTGTCTGAATGTGTATCTCAGCGCATGGAAACTCACCAGTGATAGCTCACATGCGAATGGAGAAATCAGACCTATTAGGGCGGTTGGCCCAAGGAAGGAGTATCAATGCAAAGTACCAGCTGGCAGAGAAATCAGCCAAGGGCAAGCCTTTCAATAAAAACCTGATAACGACTGGCCAGCCGCAAGATAAATTCTTCGCCTTGGGTCTGCCTGGCTGGATACTGCTCAATCAACTGCTGCCAGCTCTGTGGGGTGGTAAACCTTAATCCGGAGGGGAACGACTGCCAGCCCAGATAAGGACCGTCTTTACCCCCTTCCAAAAAGTACTCATCCGAACGCTTGAGAAGATCCGCTATTTTATCAACGTAATCAGCAGCAATCAGCTTCTTATTGCAAATAATTCCATAATAACCTCCCCACTGCGACTGCTCGCACAAATCGTCAAAGCACAAACCGATGGCGGGAAGGCTATCCCTTCTTAGTGTCAGACAGGTATAGCTTTCGCTTTTGTAAAATTCCACCTGCCATTGCGCGTCCTTAAGCGCCGGCCTGGCTTTTTCGGCGACACTTTCCCAAAACGCTGACAGATACTGTTTTTTAATGGTGGCAAACTGCCGGTGTATTTCAAAAGCGGCGGCGGTGTATTCAGGCGTTAGCAGCAACTGCTTGAGCTGATTGTCCGGAGAGGCAGTATTCATTGACAAAAGGTTTTCAAGGGTGATCCTGTATTGAAACAGGCTGTAAAGAACCGGATCAAAGCCGTTTCTCTTTTGCAAATCCGTCAGGCACTGGCAAACCCAGGGATAAATGAATTTGCGGTAGGAAACCGTTTTCAGGTGTGAATGTAGTCTGGTGGCAGAAGCTGCCGTCCCCAGGCTGTGCCAGGCTGGATCTGATCCTTCCAGGGTCAGATACAGAAGGGTCAGACTGGCTCCTTGTTGCAAATCCGCCTGGCCGTAAGTAAAGTAATCGGCCAGCTGCTTTTCCTGATCGAATGCCCATATTTTATTCTCAATAATGATACGGTGCATCCCGTCGGTAATGAAAATATCCATCCTTCGCCTGCTTTCACCGACGGTTTTTTCAAGGTGTACGCTGACTTTGGCTGCATCGAAACAGGTCAGGTTCAGCCTTTGCAGAAACAGATCCAGAAATGCCGACCCGTGGCCATGATTGGCCGCCGGATTTAACAAATACCCAATCCAGCGCGAGTGCTTCACTTCGTCATTTTCAACACCGAGCACCTGAAACAGGGAAAAATCGGAACCTATATCCGGTGCATTCGAATCCGGTTCATCGGCAGGTTTATCCCTCTCTTGCTTTACCTTTTGCAATAACGTTTGAATACGATTATCCATACCTGTATCACTGTTGATGGGGCATCGGTTTGCGGGTTTATTTTGAAATAACTGTTACCTGTGGCATATGCTGAATTATGTTCTGGCATACCTGTTTAATTACCCCAATGTGAATTTCACCTTAAAAAACACTCGTCACTGGCAGGGTCTTATCACTGGTAAACAGGATTGGAAACAGGCGTTAGTAATTGTCCAGTTTCACATCACCATTGACCCGTTTGTCGGCCATGTAGAGCACCCTGTCGGCCAGATCAAAGGCAATACCCAACCTGTCACATACCATCCTTAAATCTGTAAGATAGTCCATATAGGCGGCTGTCTGCTTTTCGATCCAGTCTTTTCCTTTACAGGCCTGTGTAAAGGATTGATAGGTTTTCCCTTCGTAGATAATCCGGTAAACGCGCTGGTCGATGATCTGGTAAACCGCCGGATTGCGGAAACGCAGAATGGCCGAGGCCATTGGCAGCTTTACCCCTTTGGTAGATAGAAGTGCTTTGAGCACCGTTTGGGTTAGCCCTACGTCCAATGCCTTGCTCTTTGGGTCAATTCGGCTAATCAACTCCAGAGTCTGATCAGTAACAGCAGCATAACGGTTTACCTTCCAAAGCACGATTTCATTGATCAACGCCTGTGAAACAGGCTGATCTGCCGTATGGTCCAGCTTCAGGGTCAGCTCGGTTTGGTAGGTGAACTGATGATCAGATTCGGAAAGTGAAAACTCCGGGTGGGAAATAGTTTTAACAAGATCCATATTTTTCCAATCAACGATTCCCTTCTAAAATTTCATGTGTATATCTGTTGTCACAGATGAAGCCATCATCAGTGTAACAATATTTACCTGGTTTCAATCCAGAATTCCCATTCATATCCTTGAAAAGAACTAAATGTCTGGTAACCTGAGGTAGGAATGACTCCGGCGGCAGATGCGATGTAATACATTTTGCCTGGAGATAAGGATTGGGTTTCCGTTGAGTGAGGTGCTAATGTATACGTTTGTCCGCCAACAATTAATGTAATCTTACGGGATGATTTATTTCGGATGGTTACTTCAGAATTGTAGTCAGAAGTAGAGCCTGTGCTTTGGAATGCGCCACTATAATTAACATCCGCATCACCCGTTCTTCTAATCAGGCTCTTACTTACCCAACCCACCTTTCCTGTGGCAATATCAATAACTTTATAAAACTCATTTGCAGTCTGGTCTGAAAAAATATAGAGTTGAGTCCGAACAGGAAGTTGTCTGAGGATGATACTTTTTGTGGAAGGAGCGCTTCTGAAATTTGCTACTTTACTCACTTGGGCTAAAAAAGGATTGAACCCAACGTCATTACCTTCTTCACCTGAAGCAAGGGGAAGCTCTTCCGCTTCATTATCTTCCGCTTCATTATCTTCTGATTCAACCTTTACGGGCGTTTTTGAGGAAACTCGCTTTCTGGTCAGGTGATCTTTATCTACCCAGCCTGTTTTTCCCTGGTAACAAACCTCCCACCAACCCTGTGCACCAAAGAAAGAGTTTGTTACCAGTACTGCTGCGCCTTTCGGAACATCTAGCATTACGGCACTCTCCATACTCATACTCTCATACATTTCCAGTAGCCGGGTGGTATAGTATGTGGGCCCATCTCCATAACATTTAGTTTGAAATTCATTTGTTTTAAAATTAACCGAAGGCCAACTACTCTGACTTAAACCTGTCATAACTGAAAACAAAGAAAAAAAGAAAATCCACGGTGACTTTTTCATAATTTATTCGTTTTATTTTTATCAGGAATGGGAGTATATATTCTGCCATATGCTTAAACCCTATGAAAGATTAGGAAAGCTGGTAGCCTAGTAAGAGCTCAAATGCTTTGAAAAAGAATTGCCGGTTGGACAAATTCAAAAGAGGAATGCCATTCTTATTGCCTGATTCAAAAAAGAAGAATTTTTTCTGGTAGTTTACATGTTCAATGAAAAGTTCTGGCCCACGGGTATAAACTTTCTTAATTTCAGACTTAGTGTAGGTAACTTCTCCTTTATCGGAGAAAAAAGTAATAAGTCCGGGTCCCAGCCGAATGTAAGGTGTTTTTTTATAGCTCCCTGAGGACTTGTTATATTCAAAAACATTAAACTCAACAAAGCCATTCTGTTGTATCTGGGCTTCCAGACCATCCAGTAAAAACACAGTCCAGTAACTCTGAGCATGGGTATTTAACCAGAAGTCTGTTTTCTTGCGGTCAGGATTATTTTCTTCACTATATTGCTCCCCCTCTATAGTTAATAGCAGTTTTCCCCCATTAAACCACAAGAAGCAATAACTGGTGGACTGGTAAGTAAAATTACGTTTGTTGATCTGGGTTATAACAACCAAATCTGTAACGTGTTGAAAATTAACTTCATAATCTTTCGTTACATTATCCGGCCTGGTTTGACAAGTGTAACTGGCAAAACCATTCACCCCGATAAAAGTATTAATATGCTTGAAGCTTGTACTCATCTGGGCCAGCCATAAAAATAGCCCCAGTGGTACTGCCGCCCACACAACTTGCCAGGCTGTATCATCCACTCCAAATAAGTGTATGATCGCAATGGATGCTACGCAACTGATCGATGCAGCCATTAGAAACCTATGCCATATCTGCTTTTTTGTAAAGGGCTTTTTGCCTGCCTTCAGATCTGTATAGCCACTGACTAACAAGCCGATCTGACCAGGCAGGGTGAAAAACACAGCATCTTCAGATAATGGTTCTCCCCAATGATTGCTTACAGGATTATTTTTGGGGGTCCGGTTTATCGATCTTTGACTGGCAGTGTAAAAAGGAGGAGGAAACATGACCGAGTAAGGGTCACGAGTTCTTCTATCGTACTCTGTAGAATGTGTGTTTTTTGTTTGGGAATTAGTGGTTTTCTCTTGGCTGGAATGATTTTTATCCTGTGTTTTCTCCCCCGAGTGGCCAAAATTTGTTTCTGTTGAATGTACCCTTGTTCTCTGGTTCGACTTGACTTGGTCAGAGTTGGAAGAGAAATGCTCATGATACAATTGGTCATAAATAACCCTTGCATTTGGGTCGGAAAGGACCTGATAGGCTTCTTTGATCTCTAAAAACAAATCCGCGGCCTGATCACTGTTACCGTTTCTATCCGGATGAAATTGCAAGGCTTTTGCACGATAGGCTTTTTTGATCTGTTCTGATGAAGCATCTTTTTTTAACGCTAGTATATGGTAATAATCTTTTATCATGGGCCGTCTCAGATTTTATCTCCTATTGGTTACCTGCAAGAAATGGCTGCTGGCGGGTGGCTACCCGGTATTTTTTCACTGTCCGTATTCCCCACTGCTCTTTGACTGTGACCGCACTGACCCGAATATTGACGTCGATTCCTTCCCGTATGTTGTCATTGAGCAAACACAGGTATACCATTCCCGCTAACGGCGCCTTCATTTGCCCATAGCACAAGGGTCCATTTCCTTGCTGGTAAGTATTGAATGGCTGCCCGGCCATGAAAAGTTGGGCATTCGGTTGGTCAGTGACCCAATATTGTATATTGTCAGCCAGATTGGCTACCCCAAATGTGGCCATCCCCTGCATGGCAATGGAGGCCATAACCATTGAACCGGTAGGATCTAATTTGGATAGGCCATTGGCCAATTTGGCCCCCGCCTGAAGCTGCGCCTTACTTTGTTTGGCTTTCGCTTCAGCCTTGGCAAAGACTTCTTCCGAATCTTTTCCTACCCCCAGGTAGTATGACCAGCTGATGGCTCCTTGCGGCAAAGTGAAGAAAATAGTGGATTTGTTGGGTTTGCCATTGGTGGCTGTTTGTGAATGAACTCTTTCGATCGCTTGCGGAATAATACTTTCCACTGCGGTATCTCTTGAAATCAGATACTTCTCATTTTCAGTAAAGTAAGTCGTATCATACTGCGCCTTCCAATTCACCGTAGTATTAAAGGCGAGTGCATCTGCCGGAATACGTTGAAGTTTAATCCGGCAGATTCGTCCGGAAATGGCTGAGTTGGAAAGACGAAACTTATAAATGGCAGTAGATTGTATTTGTATTGTTTTGCCTGAAATCTTTTTGGTCTTATAATCCATGAATTTGGATGAAGACGGATACTCGCTTACTTCAAATTCCTTGAGCTCTTTGCCTTTTACTTCTTCCAGATCAATTACCAGTTGGTCCCCCGCCTTGAATCCATAATAAAACACTTCTTCGCCCATACCTGAAACTTTCAGGGTAGATTCGAAAACAACAACGGGAGCTTGATTTTGTGCTTTGCAAAGTGTAGGTAAGGTGAAAACCAAGGCAAATAGTATGAGGAGAAACGTTTTCATCGTGCTGTATTTAGATAACTGTTTTAATTTACATCAAAACTATTATCTAATTCACGAAGAAAACAATTACTTACTCAGACAATCTTACCTAGGCAATTAACATCCAAAAAGACATCTTTTTTTCAAAAATTAATATTCCGAGCCTCTCTACCAGCGTTCTTGAAACGAAATAATCTTTTGTGTATACCAAATAAAAATCCCTGTCTTTGGGGATTAGACAGAAATTAACCTACCTACTTTCGGGGAGAAATCGAGAGATTCTTTATTAATTTACAAAATTTTATTTGGGAACAGAGAGCTTCTCATCAGTGAGAAGCTCTCTGTTCCCAAATAAAGAATCAAAAAATATGATTTCAAAAGTTCTGTTTTGCTTGTTTATCTAACCATTCCTGTACATGATTATAAATAAACAAGTCATTGATCTGTTAACAAAAGAAAATATAAAAGTCGGTAAAATGTACTTGAAGAGGTGATTTTAAAGACATCTGGCTGTGCTTTAAAGTAGCGTTTGTAATACTGACTTAGTGTATTGTAACTATCCATTCGCTTTTTGCTTACGTCCGATTCGCCTGTTTGAAAGCTTTTTCCAAATGCTTCTAAATTCTTGTACCTGCTTTTCACTGTATCCCATTTGATCGATTAATAAAGCTTTATCTACCATATCCAATACTTCAATTATTTTCTTTTCACGCATCAATCGATCAATCTTATCAAAATCCAAAGAACCCCTATTTATTAACATGGGTAACGGAATCTCCTCTATTTCCGTAGGCTCAAAAGTCAATACCCCACCCCCATAGCTTCGACCTAAAATTTCGGAAAAGGCAAAAGTTAGAGAGTTCAAAAAAGATACAACCGCAAGTTCAGAATCGATCCCGTTGTCAAAGCGCACTCTATGGATAGTATCTGTTGAGGAGGCATCTGCCAAGTTTGAAACCAATTTTGGAAACTCATTTACCTGTCTTAGCGCAAAGCCATCCGGTTTGCTAAGGGAAGGGGTTATGTACCAACGCTTTCTTATCTTGCATTTGTAACCAGTATCAAACCCCATTTCTTCTCCAAATCGAATGTATTGCTGACACTTGATGGGCAATTCATCAAATGGCAGATTGGGAGGCACAAACAAATGAGTATGGGTCTGGTCTACAGAGTTAGAATCGAAGTCTTCCGATTTGAAGCGTATTCCTTTCAATTGTGGGGATTTACTAACAACTTTCTGGACATGCTCCCCCAGTTGAAGCTCGTCTACCTGTTTTGCATTCAACATAAAAAAATCATTGCGACCGGTAACTATGCCCACATCTACCTGCATATAAGACCCGCAGCTTTTTATACGCTCATCAGCTTTGGTCTGGCGTAAAAGTTCGATCTCGGACGTTTCCAAGAAGTATTTTGTCCATTTCTCGGTGGAATGATCAATAGCTTTTACTGGTGCTTGCTGAATTTTCTCAATATCTAACTTTGCAAGTGCATCCAGGCTGTCAAGTTCAACAACCCGGATTCCGGGATTTTCGGATACCTCTTTTTCGCATAAAAGCAAAACGACCTCTTGTTGGATGCCTTCAAATACAAGCCTGGTAAAGGTTACTATGGTTATGCGCGGAAAATATTTCGAAAGAAACACCCGGGTATCAGCAGCATATTTCACCTGAAACAATTCCGCCGGGATAACCATACCGAGCCTTCCTTTGGAAGATAGCCGAGTGGCAGCGATGACTAAGAACGGCACCCATATGTTGGTTAGTTTATTGGGTATGATTCCAATCTCTGACATTAAGGTAATGGCCAGATTCCGGTGCTTTTCCGGGAAATTCTGATAGCGTATAAACGGAGGATTTCCGATTACCACATCATATCTTGTTGACTCAGGTAGGTGATGGATAAAACGAAAGAAATCTGAGTTGACAATGGTAGTGGAATTAAGCCCGTAACTTTCCGCTCGGGATTTTGCCTTTATAGCTTCCACCTCCATAAGCTCAACACCCTGTATATGCCCGAAAAGATCATTCTGGGCTAAACCTATTTCAAGAAACCTTTGAATGGCTGCCTCAATGAAATTACCATCACCACAACTTGGCTCAAGCACTCGTTCTTCCGCATTTCTGATCGCCCACTTGCAAATAAAGTCAGCAATAGGCTTTGGAGTATAATACCCTCCTCGTAATTTATCGTTATCTAATTTGTCTAAGGTTGCTAGCATATAGGTCTGTTTATTGACTATCTGTTTTACTTGTTATATAATAATTCATCGCTTCGTACAAGTTCGGCATCACTTTGAGAAAAACCATATAGGTTGTCAACCTGATGTTTCAACTGATTCTTCAATTCAATTAATTGCTTGACAAGCAGAGCTTTGTTGGCAGGAATTCTAGTGTTTTTGATGGCACTGATTATATTAATTATAGACAATGCAGTTTCCACAATGCTATCATGTAACTGTTTTTCCTCTGGTATTGTAAAGTTAATTGTTCGAATGGGTAAATCCTTGAGAAATTGTTTGCCATGTGAATAATATCCTCCCTCGAACTCGCTCGTCTTGGCTTTAATCAAACTTTCAAGGATTGGGTGACTCAAAACACCCATGATATATAATAAAGAATAGGCTGATGAGCTTAAGATGGCATAATAAGGCCCATTCCCTCCTCCTGTGAATTGAATGTTGTTTGTATCATAAACATATTTTACACCCTTTGACAAAACTGGAAAGATTAGTTTTTCAGAGGCAATGAACTCATTTAAATTCTGACTTCTTCCAAATTGGTACCAGATCAAGGTATCTGTTCCTGGGTATTTTGACCCGCTTGCACTGATCGCACGTTTGGTTAATTCATCTTTAAAGTCAAGAAGATAAGACCAGCAAAGAGGAAACTGCGTTTGCAAGGTTTGCTCATCGATCAAAGTAGCCTTTCCAGCTACGTTTTGATAGGGATAAATAATCCTGGCATTAGCCGTGATTGTTTCAAAATTTTCAAATGGCAAGTCAAGCAGACAAGGTAGACAAATAGCCTTCTCTATTATTCTTACATTACCATATTTGTCCTTGAATACAAACTCATTTTCCGTTTCTTGAATTGGCCGAAAAATATAGATTTTATCTGCGCTTGTTTGTAGCCCTACCGCTATTTTAGCTATATCTTTCAAAGGAATAGTGTTTGCCTGATACGCTTTTTCAAAAACACGCTGTGTCTCAGGTGCTACAAAGAGCCATGGATCTGATTGAAAATCACCAGTAGGATGCTCACTTTCGGCAAGATTTTTTACAAACTTCAAATTAGAAACTTTTGAAAAAGCAAAGTGTGTTTGAGCAAGCTTTGAAAGGATAAGTATTGCCGTATAGGTTAGTCGACCGGGAAAGACTTGTGTGGAACCGAAATGAATAATCTTTGTCAGAAAGGAATGTTCGGAGATATACTTCCTTAAAAGATCGGCACCCTTAAGGGTAAAAAATTTATTGGGTACGATATACCCAACCCGACCGTTTGGATTCAATAATGTCAGAGCTCTTACGATAAATAAGTAATATTTATCAAATGTCCCACGAATTACGGACACATATGGGGATAGTCCACTCTGATAAAAGTCCACTTCTTCCGATGCATAGTGTACCATGTTCTGAATCCGCACGAACGGGGGGTTTCCCACAATTGCATCAAATCCCTGAGTTTGTTTCAGGAATGGAAAACCTTCAAGCCAGTCAAAAGGGCGAATTTTAAACAATAGCTCGAAGTTGCTCTTAACCTTTGGATTATGAATCAAAAACTCTGGTCCAACCAAAGAATTGGCGCAGAGTATATTTGAGTCAAGGTTTGGTAAAAGGGGTTCTTTAAGATATAGGTTGTGCTCTTTAACCGATGCATTGTTTTCCCCTTCAATAATTTTTAGTGAAAGGCTAAAGCGGGTTACTTCAACAGCATAGGGATTGATATCGGTACCAAACAAGCATTGAGTCACAAGTAATTTCTTACCTGCCAGGGTCAGACTTTTGCTGCCTCCGGAATGCTCCCTTGCCAGTCCAGAAGCAAGATGTTCATTCGTTATAACTTTTGTAATCTCTTCTGAAAGAAAATCATAGCCCGCTAATAAAAACGTACCCGAACCGCAAGATATATCACCAATTTTCAGGTTAATGATCTCATTGAATCCTTTCCCTTCGGTTAAAGGTGCCAATGTGTTTTTTACTATCATATGCACGATCTGCTTTGGTGTGGGAACTACACCATCAGATGCGGCAACCTCCGCATTTTGAACGATAGTAACACCTGCTGTGGGACTTATAACAATCTTACTTCCTAAGAAGCGCTCATATATCTGACTTAGGATTTCAGGATCGACAACGGAGAAATTAAAGGGGCTCTGAGGATAATACAGCTCATTGAAAATAGCAATGAGGATTTGTGAGTTCAGCTTTATCGATAGCGATAGTTCATCCTCAATAAAATCAAACAGGCCAGAATTATACTTTTGATCTGCTTTGAGAAATAATTTCTTAAGCTCTTCGTAATCAGTTATATGGTGAAGGGTTTCATACTTTTCAATATTCCTATCCTCACAAATTCTTAAGAAGACAATTCGGTTGATTAGTCGCTGGACCTGGAAATTAATATCATCTTCTTTTAGCTCCTTATTAGAAACAAAAATATCCTGAGCTAAAAGTTGTCTCCACTTGTTAATTTGAATTAGAAAATATTCATCAAAAGGAACTCCTGATGGCTCATCTGATGCGAAAACAGTATCCAGGCTTCCACCTGCTACACTTTCATAGCCAAGCAAAGAACTGATCTCATCAAACTTGTCAACGTATTCAGTATAAGTATAGATTTTATACCTGCATATGCTACTATTATCCCCGGAAACAGGTTTTACGCGACAGTCATAGAATATTAATTTTTCAAAATTGGTCAGAACAGAAAGATTGAGTTGTCCATTCCAACCATAACGGCGGACCTGAAAGGCTGATATAGGATGTGTTTCTATATCAATGGCAACCTTTTTGGCCTCAATAAATAATTTTCTCTCACCAAAAACCTGTAATGTATAATCCGGATTTTTTATTGTGACCCTGTCCGCTTCTTCTATTTCTAATTCTTCTTCTTGAAGAACATCCCGTAAGTATTGAGATTTACCCGACTCATTGTCAACATCCCATCCGAATATCTTTAGCAATGGATTCAAATAATCATTTCTTAATTGTGATTCTTTGTAAGTGGACTGCTTATAATGTTGGATTTGCGTGTGAAAGCTACTAACAAGTCTATTAAGCTGTTCTTGCTTGGAAGAAGTTTGAGTCATAGAGTTTGATTAGAAAGATAAGTGGATAGTGCCTTTTCCAAGATATAAAGTCAGGCTTTTTATGTAAAGCTACGAGAATCCAATGCATTCTGCCCTTACATAATTTACACTTCTCTTTGATATATTTTGGGATCAGACCTTTATGTAAAGGTAATCAATCCACTTCTTGCTGCTTTTTCTTTGATCAGAAATTTAATCCATTATACTTTCCCCTAAGATTCTATTAATAAGATTAGCGGAATTATCAACAATACTTGTGCGTAAAACAAACAAAGTTTTGCCAAGCAAACAATTTTCTTTGCCTTTTTTAGGAAATGTTCGCTGTGGCATATACATTGGAAGCAATTTTTCATTTTATTTTCCGCTTTCTTTCCGTTTTATGCGTCCGAAAACCAAACTAACCCAAGCTTCGCCTAAACCTTTGCCTAGACCTTTGCTGGTGCGAAACCTTCAGAAGCTGGACATTCTGCCGGCCAGCGCCCAATCGGTGATCCGGATTTACCAGCCCAGCTTTCATTTTCGTATCAAACTGCCCTTTTATGCCTCTCATGTACCGGCTGGGTTCCCTTCGCCAGCCGATGACCATCTGGATAAGTTCCTGGACTTGAACGAGGTTTTGATCCAAAACAAGCAGTCAACCTTTTTCCTGGAAGTGGACGGGGATTCGATGAAAGGATGCGGCATTTTTGACAAGGCCATCATCCTGGTTGACAAGTCGCTCAAGGCAAGGAACGGGGATGTGGTGCTGGGCGTGTTGTACGGGGAGTTCACCTGCAAGCGGCTAAAGATTGAAGAAAAGAGAATCTACCTGGCGGCCGAAAACCCGGCTTACCCGGATACGCTTGTGACCGAGGAGATGAATTTTCGCGTCTGGGGAGTGGTCACCTACGCGATCAATTCGCTGGTGAACAAGGTCCGGTAACAGGGTTTGGAAACAAGGTTTGGAAACAAGGTTTGGGAACAAGGTTTGGTAAGCAGCAAATGCCGCACAGTCAGCAAATACTAAAAGTGCAATATGTCATTCTCAGCTTCTCTTCAATAGTTCCAATGAGCAGATCCTATTGAGCAGGTCATAGCTGTCATATTTCTATAATGGTAATTCAAAAAAATACTAGGGTGTGTTCGGATTGGTAGACGGCAATTGTTTTTATGTTTCCTGTGAACGGGTTTTTGATCCGATGCTGGAAAACCGGCCCGTCATTGTCCTGTCCAACAATGATGGTTGCGTGGTGGCCCGCTCCAACGAAGCCCGGGCACTGGGCATTAAAATGGGCGAGCCCTACTTTCAGCTCAAGCCCCTTTTGGAAAAACATGGAGTGCATACCTTCTCATCCAACTACGCCCTCTACGGGCAGATGTCCAACCGGATGATGGATATTCTCTCCACCTTTACCGACGAGGTGGAGATCTACTCGATTGACGAGTGTTTTTTGGGCCTGAAAGGCTTTGAAAGCTACGACCTGGAGGCCTACGGGCAGACCATCCGCCGGACGGTGCTCGACCACATCGGCATTCCCACCTGCGTGGGCATGGCCCCGACCAAGACATTAAGCAAGCTTGCCAATATTTTAGCCAAAAAACAATCAAGGAAGGACAAGACCGCCTGCGGCGTGCTTCTGCTAGATAATGAACAGAAATGGCAGGATGCGTTGAAACAGGTGGCTGTGGAGGATGTCTGGGGCATCGGGCGGCAGTACGCCGCTAAGCTTCACTCCTACCAGGTCAAAACCGCCCATGACCTTTCAAGGGTGCGGCCGGCCTGGGCCAAAAAGCACCTGGGCGGCGTGGTCGGGGAGCGCATCATTGCCGAGCTCAATGGCATCAGTTGCCTGGAGCTGGAGCTGACCCCGCAGGCCAGACAGTCCACGGCCGTCACCCGCTCCTTTGGCAAGGTAATCACCCAGTTGGATCAGCTTAGTGAAGCGGTGAGCACCTACGCCAGCCGGGCGGCCGAGAAGCTGCGAGAGGAAAAGACCATTGCTTCTATTCTAACTATCTTTATCCAGTCGGGCCGCTTCAAGGCCAATCCCTTTACAGCCAGTCTGACGATCACACTCCCCTCTCCCACTTCGGATAGCCGCCTGCTGGCCCATTACGCCATCACCGGCCTTAAAAAGATCTACAAGGAAGGGATCGAATATAAAAAGGCGGGCGTGATTTTAAACGGCATTCTGCCCGAGCAAAGCCAGCAAACCCAGCTTTTTGACGACAGGCCCTCCTATCCCAAGCTGATGGCGGCTGTGGACAAGATCAATGCCCGCTTTGGCACCGGGTCGGTGTTTTTAGCCTCCAATGGCACGGGGCGAGAGTGGCAGATGCTTTCGACCATGCGGTCCAGACGCTATACTACCCAGTGGAAGGAGTTGCAGGTAGTGAAAGTATAGATTATTGGTAAACCGCTTCCGGTAAACAACATCGGGTAAACATCATCCAGTAAACAACCGTTAGAAACGGGAAGTTGATTCATTCAACGTCAATCCATTTTAAATTGATTACTTAATCAAACCGGGCGCTTCAGATGATTGCAAAAAGACTGTATCTGTTAAGTGTTGAGGGGCAACTGCTGGAAACGTTCAGTTCGATTCCCCTGCTGTGGGATTACCTGACCGTCCACCGATTGAATGGGGATCTTTCCTACCAACAGCTGGAAAGGCTGTTGGACACAAGCGAACGGTTTGAATTCGACCGGTATGGCCGCCCCTATGCGGTCAAACTCGATCACCCCAACCGGGGCATGGAGGTATTGCAGTGGATGGGAATCGGGTAAGAAATCCCCGTTTATAGTGTTTTAACTTGATTGGCTGATAGTAATCTTATCCAGATAAGGGCTTAATCTGGAGATATCCTTGAAAACCTGCAGATCAACAATCCGGTTCCTTTCCGGATCATAGGTGAGCTCGACATAAAAGTCACCCAACGCGTACAGGCTTACGCAGTGGCACTCCAGGCTCTGGCAATCCAGAAAAGCGCCCTGTTGCCAGACCAGTTCGGCTTTCTGATCCAAGGGTAAGTCTTCAAACGATGCTAAATTTATCATACCAGATGTGTCATAGTCTTTGGGTATTGTAGCAACTGAAGCATGGATTAATTCAGGCGAGGATTAGCCTCTACCCAATGAATCGAGTCAGGATATTGGCTGTTGAGCTCGCGCACCGATGCCTCTGCTTGCTCCCAGGAGCAACTGTAAGCGCTGCATCCACTCCGGCCGGTACGGAAGTCTTTCCAGGCAATGCGGTATAAACCCGGGTCTTCCACGATAAAATCAATTGAAACCTGTTTTTTCATACCTGTTTGCTTTTCTTTCAACCGGCCATATACTGCCAATAGGCCCCTGTCGCAACCCAACTGCCCCCTACCCTTTCAAACCGGTAGTTGATCCTGTCCAGACGGTCAGCTTTGTCAGGATAAGTATACTTCTCAAAAAATTCACACCTGCAAGGTTCAAGTCCGAATTTTGCCACTACTTCACTGGCCAGTTGCTCGGACAGATTGGTTACCGACATTCCGGTATTGTCAGTCCTTTCACTGAAGGTTACCAGATAAGCACCTGCTGTTTTCTCAATCAAAAGATCACAGCACATCCATAGGCCATTGTAGCCCCGGCTTGGAAATATACCCTCATAGATGATTGAATCTGATTTCATGGCTTGTCCGGTTTCACTGCTGTGGGTTCACTGCTCGTCTTTGAAATGTTTGTAATAACCTCTGCCCTTGCGTCCTCGGCTTAGTAAAATGAATAGGATTCGCGGCAGATAGTATCTTACATTTTTTAAGACCAGGCTAAATACTTTCTTCATACGCTAAAAAGCTTATAGAGTTAAAAGCTTGAGAAATTAAAAGCTTCGGTAATAGTTTTGACGGATCAGCTCGATTACCGCCTGCTCAAAAGGCTGATCAAGTGAGATCAGAAAATCTTTGATCGCCTCCTCTCGCAGATAGCCCGGATGAGTCATTGCCTTTTTGTAAAAAGCCGAATCGACAAACACGTCACATAAACCTTTGAGTGCATCGGCTTTGATCTGCTCCGCTTTCATCTGTTCCGCTTCGACGTGCTCGGCTTCACCATGCTCAGATTTCATTTGCTGTTGTCCTACCTGCCTCGGCTCCTGATTGCCGGGCTGATCGGTTTTAGCCTCTTCTGATTTGGCATCCTCCACTTTATTGGTAGGCAGTTTGCTTTTAGCTGGCTTTTTCATCGCTTTCATGTTAATGGTTTTCCTGCCGGCTTGCAGGCTGCTTACTTTCACTGACCTTTTCAGCATTGGTCTGATCGCCACTGGCCTGATTAGCACTGGCCTGGTTGGCAATGGTGAGCATGGCGCAGGAAAACAGATAGTCGGGCGAAACACGAAGGACCTGGGCCAGTTTCAAAAACGTTTCAATGCGCATCTGGGTCAAATCCCGCATCAGCTTCAGATAGGTCGAATAGACCACATCGAGCTGTTTGGCGATATAACCCTCCTTCAATCCTGACATTTCAATCAGGGTTGCTACCTCTACTGTTTCAGTAAAAGGCTGGGCATTGTTTACAATCGGCTTTCCGCCGTAAGTGCGTAAGGGCTCCATATCTTTATTTTTTAGTTAAACGTACTGTTTTTATTGCAGTTTCATTTCAAGCGGTTTCATTTCGTGCATTTTCTCTGATTGCATTTCCCAAATTCGCAGGTATGAAAACACCTGCCTGTCCAACGGGTTGGCTTACAGGCAGGTTACACACATCAGGCAGGTCACAAATACGGCTATGGCGGTTTCAGGTTTGCCCGCCTAGTCTGTAGATACAGGAAAAATCGGTTTGCTGTAAAAAGCCCTGCCGCAATACGGCAAGGCTTTTTCTTGAATTAAACATCTAACCAAACATATACTCACCAACCCATCTACTCACTTAATATACTCACTCATATATAATCACTCAATACAATTTTCTTAGCAGGCAATAAGATTGTAGCCCAGCCAATGCACCTGGGCCGCGATTTCCTCCACGCTCGACAGGCAGCTAACCGTTTCCCCCTCCGCATTCACACCTACCACCAGCGCGTTGCCGCAAATGGTTTGCGGCAAGTCGTTTCGGATAAAGTCAAACGCCGGTGGTATGTCACTGCATAGCAAGGCCTGGTCGTCTACCACCAGATCCTCATTTCTGCGCGTTGCCATTCGCACCATGTCAATGCACTGGCAGCCAATGGCCGCGTACATGCTTTTAAGCAGACTGCCGTCATTCCGTTGCAAAATGACCGGATAAATGGTTTGGGTGAAAACATCAATCTTGATTGCCCGGATGCTTTGGCTGTTGGACTGGCCTGTGGGCTGGTTTTCCATTGGCGCGCTTGCCTGTTGTGTAGGATTCATAGTCTGAAAGTTAAAAGTGTCTGTTTTACCCGAAAGCGGGTAGATACCTACCTACTTTTGGGGATACGGGTTGATTGTTATACCAATTGATTTGGTATACCGAAGATAATAAAAAATTCGATTTTTTAAAACTTTTTATTCATTTTTTTATAGTTTTTTATTCATTTTTTCAAATAAAGGGCTACAATAGCCCTTCATCTGCAAACGAATAGTATCCGCTCTGACTGGTGATAATCAGATGATCCAGCAGTTTAATGTCCAGCAGCGTACCGATTTGCTGCAAATGCTCAGTTGCCAGCTTGTCGGCTTTGGAGGGCTGTAGACTTTGAGAGGGGTGATTGTGGGCAACGACAAACGAGGCGGCATTGCAAAGCACACACAGACGGGCAATGGCGGCTTTGTTAAGGACCGTACCGTTCAGGTGTCCCACGGTTACGCATCCGTAGGAAATGACCTTATTGGCAGTAGAAAGCAAGAGCACGTACATCGACTCGTGCAGATCGAGTGTGCCCGGCCACAGGGCGTGAAAAATCGCGTTCGCGTCAGACGAGCGGGTAATGGGCTTTGCCAGAACCTCAGGCTCTGAAAACAGATGCAACGTAAAGCTTTGCTTGACCTGATGGATATGGCCGCTTTGACCGTACTCGTCCAGCAGTTCATTCACTTGAGTAAGTTGGTCAGTGTCCGGTGTATGGGTCAGGTAGGCGTGAGATGAGTGCATAAAAAAAATGATTAACTAATTGATTATATGATGTTTAACCATATAAATATAGAACAATACGCTCAAAAAAGCAAGCAAAATTTCATTTTTTCAAAACTTTTTCTTTTAATTTTCATCGTTTTTTATTTGATTTTTCGCACATTTTTACATATCTTTACTATCAGTTGCCTGCTGCCCTCCCCTTTTTTTCAGGAGTTTCCCCCTCAAAGATCATTAGCCTGGAACGGGGGCTTTTTTTCGCTCGTCCCCCTCAAAGGATGCACTGCTCACCCGCAAAGCGAGTGGCAAAGCGACCCCTTGCAGTCAATTGGAGAAGGGTGAGTTAACTTGGGTAAGAGCGATGCCCCCGCTGTTTCCTATCTGCCGAAGGCTGCCAGCATCTCCGCGTAGCCGTGGCAACGCAGCGAAGCGAAGTGAAAACGTAATTAGCTGATACCTTTGGACATAGGGCTTAAAACTCCTAGCCTATTTATAAGAAACTAACCCTTAAAACAGGGTTAGTTGACTTGGCTGATCCGGCTTTGACTGATCCAAAATCGGCTTAACAACAATCTTACCTTCAGCATTCGGTTTCTCAGTGGGTGCTTTCTCACTGAACAGCGTGGTTTCAGCGGCCGGCTGCGCTTTCGCAATTTGATCCATGCCAGCAATAATCTGCTGACCTTTGGTGGATGGATGGATAGGATTTTGCTGACGGTGCGCATTTTTTCTCATGATATCGCTTTGATGCTTTGAAATCGGAAGTATATGAGGTACGCCAAGTGAACTGATAAAGGGGTTAATCTTCCAACCGGCTCTGAAATCATCAATACCCAATGAATCATGCTGTACTATTTCACCCTGACAACCGTGAAGCATCATATTCAGAGAAGCCATCTTGCAACAGATCGGATCAATATCCTCACCATACATTTTGTTTCCCGGGAAATGGGCATGAAAAGCAATCAGCATTCTGGCTGATCCGCAGGTAGGATCACTTACCGAAAGTCCTTTGGCTGTCTGGTCTTTTCCCTCCGTCTGAATCATGACCATCATGTCAACCAAGTGTTCAGGGGTAAAAAACTGACCCAGGGCTGATTGTTTACTTTTCGATGCGAGCTGTTGGTAGAAATCGCCAAAGAAGTCATACCAGCTTCCTTTCTGATCATTTATTTTCGACCTGATAACCTGTAGCGTTTCAACAATCATAGGCATGAAAAGCTGACGTTCTTCCGCAGTGTACTTTGAAAAACACTCGGTGTTGTAGGTCGGATCATTGATAAAGGTGAAGTAGTTAAGCATAGCTGTCAAATAATCGTCGAATACCCTGGCATCATCATGACGGTAGGCAAGCTGATTGAAAAGTTTAGTAAAAGGTCTAAGGGCGGGAGAAACATCTGTCGTTTTCATGATAGAAAAAGGTTAAGGTGAAGCCTAACACCTGTCAGGCGAAGCCTTTTTAAAACAGGAAAAAACCGACAGGCGGAAGGCTCCGCTGTGATTGCCCTCGCTTTCCAGAGCTGGCTGCGGTTTACGGCGCGGTGGATGAGCGAAGCGAACAGGGATGGCTAAAAAGCGGCCAGGCGTAGCGGCTACGCGAAGATTTACTCTGGAAAGTGTCGGTTTTTCTCCTGTATTTTTGCTCTCGTCTGACTAGCGTGTAGTGCGGTGGGTTTCCTATCTGCCGAAGGCGGCGCATCAGTGGCGCAGTGAAACGAGAGAACGTCATTAAATTTCCAGCCTATTACTTTTAAAAAGGCTAAATGAAAACAAAAGCGCCATACAACTAAAAATTTAGTTGTATGGCGCTAATCCAAACGATTAGAAAACAATCTTTTCCCTTTAGCTTTCCACCGCCTGACTCACGTTGACTTTACTGCCCAGAAACTCCAGGTTGCTTACCCACAGGGTCAATTCCGCTTCGGCTTGCCCGTCCTTGCTTAGATAAGCCCGTTTGCCGATCTGTCCTTCCAGATAGACCTGCTGGCCTTTCTTGAGGTAATCGGCGATTTTCACATGCGGATACGAGCAGGAAAACCACTCGGTTTTTTCCACTTTCTCTCCCTGCTTGTTGGTATAGCTGGTATTGACAGCCAGGGTAAAGCTGACAAAGGAGCCTTTTTCCAGGTTAACAACCTGAGCATCTTTGCCCAGGTGTCCGATCAGGGTTGTGCGATTGAGTGACATGGCATCAGTGTGTCATTGACCTGACACAGGTTTTAAGTGATAAATTCAGTAGATTGCATTAGTTGATTGAATCCGGGCAAGTAAGTCTCTTACTGACCGGCCAGATTACCCGACCCAGATTAGACGACACGGTAAACAGGCTCTTTTTCGACTGGTGGGGCCGGCGGGGCCGTAGACAGAATCATCTCAGCTTCGGCAATGATTTGCGCGTAGGTGGCAGCCACTTCGCCCGGTTCCAGTATGCGGAACGGTTCGATCCTGTTTCGGGTATAGTCAGGTGATTGAAACCGCATCGAAAAGCTGGTATTGTCAGTTTCCACGGTGGTTCCCATAAAATGGCCCACCTCCAGATTTAAAAGCTCCTGTGGATAAACCACCGTCCGCTCGACCAGCGAATGGCTGACCGAACTACCCTGGGAGCCGGCTCCGGCTTTGGGATTAAACAGTACGCCCCTGGGCGTATTGTTACTGCTTGATTCGCTCCGTATGACCCGTTCTTCTTTGCCAAACAAGCGCGAGACATACTCGGCCGTGTTCAGGTTGGCTACCCTACCGAAAAACTGGTTGTTCAGGTTGGAGATCAGTACCTCGGCTTCGTTCTGCCCGTACTGCTTACGCATCTGGGAAAAGTCCTGGGCCATGTAGACGGTGGCCACCTTGTTGGAGCGTGCCGTGGCCGGCAGCTGGTCCAGGTGCGGAATATAGAGCGTGGGTGCTTCGTCCAAGAGCACAAAGCTGTGCCGTTTCCCTTGCTGGTTCATCAGTTTCAAAGCCACTGTGATCGTGCAGCTGATTAGCGGAGCAAACGTTTCGGCCAGCGTAGGAGAGGAGCCCAGACACAGTACCTTGGGGTCTTCAGGGTCGTTGATGTCCAAACCAAACTCATCGCCACTTAGCACGTAGCAAATCTCAGGGGTATTGATCCGGCCCAGAACCAGCTGAAGGGTTGAGACCATGCCGGCTGTCTGGTTGGCCGCTTTCATCTCCGCCGCGGTCAGGATCGAGCGTATCATCGAGGCACACTCGTAATCTTCCGCTAATAGTCTTAAAAGTACGTTGTAGTCCTTGTAGACAATCATCTGGATCACGTGCGGCAAAGTGCAGTACTGAGGGTATTTCTTTTTCAAAAACCAGATCGTGGCCGTTAGCAGCGACTGGGCCGAACGGGCCCAGAAATCGGGCCTGGCGATTGTTTCGGGCATCAGGTTGTTGACAATCGAAAGGGCGTATTCGCTTGCAAAGGCGGCGGCCGGTATGTACTCGGGTTTCAAAGGGTTAACCCGGTGTGTACGGGTCAGATCCTCGAAGTTGATCACATAGAACGATAGCGGGGTAGTCTCTGCGTGTTTACCTGAATTCTTCTGATCAGAAGCCGCACTACCGTACTGGCTGTAGGCAAAATCAGTAAGTGTGGGGAATTTAAAGTCATAGACAATGCCTGAGTACTCTTTCTGTGCCGCCTGGTGCAGGATAGGTTCAGCAATTGAATGGGACTTGCCACTACCGGCCCCACCAATCACCAGTGTTCCACGGAAGGGATTGATAATGTTTACCCATTTACCTCCATTGCCTTTGAAATGGAAGGAGTAGGGGGTAGGCTTCTTTTTCCTCTCGGCCTGGATGGCCGTTTGCTCTTTAGGTTTCCGCCTTAGCAGATTGCCTGTATAGTAGCCACCAATGGCAAGGGCAATAGCAGCCACCGGATAAGCTTCTTTAAAAAAGGGGTTGTAGTGCAGACTCGCCAAAAGTACTGCTCCCAACAGGTACAGGACCACTTGCAGGGCTTTGATCTTACCCAAGCTGGGTTTAGTAGCGTGATCCTCTTTACTGCCTTCAGAGAGCCTTGCAGGCTGCATGGCAAAGCCTAATGGGTAAAGTACTGCTAACAATAGGCGAACAAACCAGCCTGCCTTGGAAAACAGTTTCAGACCCATCAGATACAGTTTCCCCTCGCCAGGGGGCAGTCCTAAGAAAATATATTCTGCCAGAGTGAAGGCAAAAAAGAACAGCAACAGTAAAAACCACTGCATTTTTTGGGTGTGCATCGGAATATCAGGATTTAAAGGTGTAAGAAGGCTATAGAGCTATTTGCTTACCTCAAAACACGGCAATAATCCGATGCATGTAAATACATAATTATATGTAGATCGTTCCAAATCTTCTACATAATTATATGTAGAAATGGATAGGTCTGACTATATTTTTAGTCTCAGATATTGGTAAACACAGGTTTTTATACTTTTAATAACCTTTACCAATGGATTGAAACTATGTGTTCTGAATCCAAATCAACGTAATCTCTTTGGACCTTGCGTTTTAATTGTCAAAGAAATTATGTGCCTTAAAATTCGTTTACTGCTTTTGATCACAGATTGTAAAACACTATAAACTATACTCCTGACTATTTTGCTGCGGTTTGGTTTTGTGTTTCTTCTTTGGCCGCTCACCCCATTCGACATCTTTGCCACCTCCGCCTCCATCGCTCATCCCACTCAGAATATTTTGCAGCATTGAAAGACCAGCGGCAACTGAATCCCTATGTCCAAAGGTATCAGATTTACTACCACCTGAGCCGCCACTAGTCTCCTCGGAGGAATCAAATCCTTTACTGTCATCAAATGGTTTATCCTGGCTCATCTTCTGACCAGTTTCCTTCGATTGACTTTTTATCTGACCTTCAGCTTTGTTATTCTCATATACCCGCTCATTTGCAGGCTCCCTACCCGATTCTTTCTTGCTGGCTCGATAGTTCTCACCATATGCGCGATTACTACCATATGCGCGACCATTGGCTTTAATTTCTTCACTGGTGGCCGTCCTTTCTAGCCTTTGCTGGTAATCACTCGGCAACTCACCAGTTTTTAAAATCGTATCTTTCAGTTGACTTAGATTTTGGTAAAACTTCCATTTGTGCTCGTGCCCGGCGTAGGCTTTCTTGATCTTTTCAGTTGACATATCCAGTTCGGTCAAGGCTACGCCATGCTCTTTCAGATACTCGGACCGGATATTGACTACCTGCCGGTTGAGTGCCCGTTCGGATTTATTGTCAATCTGGTAGTTCCTTTCGGTTCGGTACTGCTTGTACAGATTCCTGCGGTCCAGGCCGCTGTATGGATCTGTCGGCCGGATGCCTTTTTCCAGCGTATTTTCCAGCGTTTTCAGATTGCGGTAGAACATCTTGCCAAAGCCTTGCTCTTTGCCCATCAGCGCAATCCGGTCAGTGGACAGGTAATTGCCCAGCCGGTGCTTCTCTTTAAAGGTTTCCACCCGCTCCCGTAGCTTTTGTTCCTTATAGGCATCCTTGGAAAAATGACTTTTCCCCTCAAAGCCGTACATCTTTTGAAAATCACCTGCATTCTTCTCCTGCCATTGCTGCACTGAAAATCTGGCTCTGGGACCGGTAGGAGTGAGGCTTACTTTTTGCTCCGAATCCCTACGTGATACAATGATGTGGATATGGGTCTGATCTCCTTCTTTTCGCTGGCCGCTTTTGGCCCGGCCTTCCTTCACCTCTTTGTCGGTACCACTGTATTCCCGTTCCCGGTGAATCACCGCGTACCAGACCAGGTCTTTGCTTTCCAACTTACGCCCGTCCGGTAGATTGAAATTACCCGCATAGTTTTCCATCGCCTGCCGGGTGTAGGCTTTGAGCTTTTCGGCATCCGAACCGATGTGAGCCAGCTCGGCAGCCGATGGGGAAAGGACCAGTGAATAGAATTTAGAGTCTTCTTTTTTCAGACCTTTCACATTGCCATCAATCCTTTCCACTACCTCCTGCTTACCGATTTCATCCCTATCCTGATTGAAGTACTGACCTGTTTCCCCCTGTTCGATGGCTTCATGTTCCATATAGTTGACCAGCCGCGCGGCCGAGCCTTTGTTGTCATACACCGCTCCGGATTTACTGGAGGCCTTGGCTGTAGCCTTGCTCTCAGACTGGGCTTTCAGGACTTTGCTGATCATAACTGAGTTGGTTTGTTAACTTTAAATCATACTATCTTCACCACAAAAAACACAACTGGCAAATATAAAAATAATACAATAATTATCCTTGCCTTTTCTGCCTGAATTCGCTAACTTGATTTTCAACAAAGGCTTTGTTTTTCTCTTTGACATCCTCAATCTGCTCACTGGCAAGTCCGCTGACAAACAAGGTGGTCGAAGTCGAGACTTGCACCATCTGATTGATCCGGTACAGGAGTTCATATACTTTTTCCAGCTGTGAAATCATTGTTGATAACGACTTTTCCACTCCCTCGCCCTGGCCCGTCACTTCACGGAATATGGGCAGGATATAGGACTGTTCCTGCTTTTGCAGAAACGAAAAGATCTGGTTTCTCAGCTTGACCACCTCCACAGACACTTGCCCACTGTGCAGCTGCTCGGTTGGGTCCAGCCCGTTTTTGACAAAATACAGAAGGGCCGATTCGGCATACTCTTTCAGTGTCTTGACCCCTAACTCTTTGGCATGTTGCTTACTGCGTCGAAGCACACTCACGTTGATGTTAATCGGCTTGACCAGGCTTTCAGACTGCGCCTCACTCTCGCCATTTTTGTCCGGATGGGCTGTCGCGTTAGCCTTTTTTCCAGGTCTGGGTTTACCGGCAGTCTGGCTCTGTGTACTGCCATCGGTAGCGGGGGGTGTAGGGGTGCGCCTGGCCGGGCGTTTGGGTGTAGTGGGTGTCTTTTTCATCGTCTGTTGTACGTTTGTCAATGTTTATATTCGATAAATATAATTTTTTAACTCTGATTGTCAAATACTTATTTATAATATAATACTTAATCAATAACTATGTTATTGACTGTCAATATAATAACTGTGTTATTATATTTCCTCTTGCTAAACATAACAGGACTTACAAAAGCGATCATACAACAAAAATACAACAAATATGCGCGACTACAGAAAATAAATCCCTAAGATCATTTTATTTGTTGTATATTAGATTTATATTTGTTGTATCAATCATCAAGTAGTAATAAAACGGACTTTTGCAGCTATATTTGTTTTAAATTTGTTGTATGTTTGTTGTATTAAACACATAATAAGCATCTCAACCTATTTATAAGCCCTATGCACGAAATCAGTAAACAGGACATTATCGATGCCTTTACTCAAAAAAAGAAGGGTAAGCTGAATTTGGTATATCTGCACTTTAAGGACCGGTTCTTTCACAAGGGCTTATCGGCCGAAGTGATTGCCCGCAAAATTTCCCAGGAGCTTGGTTTAGAAATCAATCAGACTCACATTTATGACATTCACCGCAGGTATATAGCTAAAGAAAAGCAGGACCTGCAGATTACTCAACAATTAAAGCAAGAGATAACTCAGGACATTCTTCACTCATTACAACAGGGAACAATCATTACTTCATCTACTACCTCATCGCTGCTACAGCAAGAGGGAAATAGCAGTCAAGTCAACAATTCAGACAATCAATTATTTTTAATCGATCCTAAGTTGAATATGGATCAGTTTGAAATATTTCTGCGTGACAGCAATCTATCCATCGACCAGCTGCACAAAGCCCTTGAGCAGGAAACCGATATTGCCAAGCAGATCTTTATCAAGCAAAAAATCAAGCAAATAGAATTTATGGATAACTACCACAACAGCCCACCCAAGAAGAGCATCTTTGACTAAAAAATATTATCACTAAAATACAATTTTTTAAAACTAAAAATAAATACCTAAATCCATGAAAAACAACAACCAACAATCTTCTGATCAGTCAGGTGAATCTACCATCAGTACAGCTCACAAAACAATCCATCTGATCTGTCAGGCCAAAGGTGGAGTAGGCAAATCTTTCTTTACATACTTGGTCTATCATAAGTACAAAGAGGATGGGTCAGTGGCATATCTGGATTTGGATAACACCAACCAAACCACACTTTCCCGACTAAAAGACAAGGCTCGTTCGTTCAACGTCCTGGATGCCAAAAAGAAAATTAATCGTGAAGCATTTTTGGCTCTGATTGAAAACGTATCTCTTGCCAAAGCAAAAGATACCTTCTGGGTAGATATGGGAGCCACTGAGTCTATTGAATTTTTGAATATGCTCACTCAAACCTATCCGGCCGATGTGCTCAAAGAAGAGTTTAACGCCTTAGGTATCCGCTTACATTTTGATGTGATCATTGCTGGTGGAGATGTATACAATGCCTGTGTTAAATTTCTTCGCGAGCTTAACCAGACCGTTAGTGGATCTTTCCCTATTACCTGTTGGATCAATAAAGGCCGCTTCAATGCCGAACTTGACAAAGAGTATCTGAGTGATATACATAAATTCACATCTGAGAATATTTCCGTTAAGCAGTTTGGCTCAACTGAGAATGAAGAATCAGATGCTCAGTTAATCGAACTAATTAAAAATGGCACCGAGATCGATCCTACCCGCCTATCGCTGGCAACTCGCATTAAGTACCGTCGCCTGATCTCTGAAATCGAGTAAACCTAATTTCATCTGCATTGATGCATAGTAGGTCCGTTTTATTTTCAATAGTATTCCTACCCTGGTTTTGTAAACTTATAAAATCACGGTAGGAATGCTTGTAATCCGCTTTAACTTATGTCATTGACTCAACAGGATATCAAAAGAATCAAACATGAGATGTCAGCCAAGTATGATGTCAATTTTGATAAGGAACTCTTGCCTTTGATTTGTGAAATACTTGAAACAAAACAGCACGTTCAGAGCGAAACTGAGCAGATGAAAAAGACAGTTGAGAGTGCGACACTTTTATTGCACAAAAAAGCATCTCAACCTTCCTCTCAATACGTTTACCAATCGGATTGGCAGGCATTCTGGCATGGATTCGGGAAATTTGGTTTGCCGCTTGTACTGGCAGTAGGCTTTAGCTTTTGGGGGTATTTGTTATGGTTTAATCGCGGACAGAATGAGCAGATGGCTAAAGACATAGAAATTTTTCTCAAAAATCATGACCAGATTGCCTCTTTTCAGGATTTGTCCGATTACCAGGTAGTACAAGAATTAAAAATAGGCGACCAAACCCTTGAGTATATTCAGATGCCGGTGGTTCCAACGATGAAACAAGCTCTGCCAGGTAAAAATGTAGTGGTTGAATTTAAAAAAGATAAGAAAGGAAACCCTACGGACGCGGTTATAAAAATACCACTGAGGATGTTAAATAAATAAATATTTTTGACTCATATTTATAAGTCAAAGTATTAGTAATCAATAGTTTAGACTAGTCGAATAAGGCTATCTACTTTAGCAAAAACAAGCTTTTAGTATCATCGGTAGAATTATTACTAAATAAATTAGTGTACTTTTTACACGAAGCGCCCAGCCTGATTAGCAAATGGGAATGGGTCGGATGATTCCCTAGAGGGGAAAGCTCTTTTTTTTTAGCGGCTGAATCGTAGCATTGAGTAACTCCCTAAAATGTGGATAACTTTCAGACACATCACAAATTTGTGTATTTGTATTTATTTGTAATATTTGAGACCTCCGTAACTATCTTATAATCAATGTCTTACAAGTGACAAAAACGACATTTTATAAGCTAAAAACGACATTTTATACGTGATACAATACATTTCATAAGCTAAAAACGACATTTTATAAGTTTGAGAACGACATTTTATAAGCTAAAAACGACTAATAAAAACATTTGTAGTTTTTAACAATCTCTTTTATCTTTGTTAAAGACCTATTGATACTATGAACACTACACCTATCATTCAGGAAAAAGAAATCAGACAATCCAATATCATCACAGATGCGCGTTATGAGATGACATCGTGTGAATTGGATTTGTTTTTCTATCTACTCTCGCAATTGCGTCCGAATGCAAACGATAGTAACCGCTACTGGCTTCATATAAGTGACATGGAAGCACTTACAGGCAGGCAATGGAACTACCAGCAGGTAAAAGAAGCTACGGCTGTGATGGGAAGTAGAATGTATGAATATTACCGGCCGAACGGTAATCTTTTGCAGATATGGCTTTTTGCATCGTGTGAATACTTGAAAGGAAAAGGCATAGTGGAGGTAGAACTATCTCAGAAAATGATTCCTCACCTGATTGAACTCAAGGAAAATTTCACCTCCTACAAGCTGCTGGCCGCTTTGAATATGAAATCAAAATATGCCAAACGCATCTACATTTTGTGCTCTCGCTGGAAGGACAAAGGAGTTAAAAAGATGACTATAGATGAGCTGAAAGTAATGCTTCATTTGAAAGATCCTCAAGGTATTGAACCTGAACAGTACCGGCAAATCAGCGAACTTAAGGATCGCGTACTTGAACCGGCCAAGCTTGAGATTAATACACATTCGGAACTTACGATTGATTATCAGCTTATTAAAAAGGGACGTTCATTTCAGGAAATATCGTTTTTCATTGATTACCGGCAAGCGCGCCAGTCCACTATAGAATTTAACACCAGCGCGGATATTGAGCGTATAAGACAGGAGCTTAATTCGTTAGGAATAACCCGCGAGGATTATATTGAGAGAATTGCACATGATGAGCTAATGCGCAAGAAGCATTACAAATGGATTTATGAGTATAAAAATGGAAAATACAAAAACGTCAAGGCGCCTTCAGGCTATTACCTCAAGTCGCTTGGACTGATTGACTGATTGACTGATTGACTTATAAAATGTCGTTTTTCAGGCTCTGAATAGTCAATCTCTCATATAAGAACGACAATTTATAAGTCAACAGATGAATGCTTGATAAAAATAAGAAAGCGATTTGTAATATGGTCACAGGATAAAAACAAAATCATCTGATAACACTCATCTACAGGCTCATAGCAAGTTTTAAAAAGCAAAACCTAACGAATCTGTTTCTGCTAACAGATTCAAAAAACGACATTTTATAAGCGGGAAAAAGGGATTGATAAACGAAAAACGACATTTTATAAGCTGGCATTCAACATTGATTGGCGAAAAACCACTTTTTATACGTCATATCCTTTTACGAGATGACAGTTTTGCCGCTAAAAAAAAAGAGCTTATTCCTCTAGGGTTCCTGCTACGGGTTACCAAGCAAGGCCTCCTCCACGGATATATCTACAGCTATGATTGATAAAAGTCACATTGACCGCCTCAAAGCCATTCCCATTACCGATTACCTGGCTGCTCAGGGCTTTGTGCCTGCTCGCCGGGTCGGCTCCCAGCTGGTTTACATCTCTCCGTTGACTAACGAGAAGACCGCTTCCTTTTTTGTTCATCCGGACAAAAACGTATTCAACTGTTTTTCTTCCGGCCACAAAGGCGATATTATAACCCTGGTCCGTGAGCTCGAGCAAACAGGGTTTCAGGATGCTTTGCGAAAGCTTTCCGGTTTTTCTCCTGCCGCCATCGATTACAAACTCCCCGATCAGCTGCAAGAACAGCCAGAAACCTCTCAGATAGAACTACTTGCCGTTAAAACGCTTTCTAACCGGGCTCTGATCAACTATCTCCGGTCTAGAGGCATATCGGACCATCTGGGGACCAGATACCTTCAGGAGGCTTATTTCCGCGTATATGGCAAACAGGTCTTTGCCCTGGCGCTGCCAAACGACAAAGGCGGCTACGAGCTTCGCAATTCCTTCTACAAGGGCTGCGCCCTGGCCAAGGCTCCCACCACCATTACAGGCCGCAGCCCGGGAGGAGAGGTAAATATCTTTGAAGGTGTTTTTGACTTTCTTTCCGCTTTGACTTACCATAAGACCGACTCATTCAACAATGACACGGTAATCCTTTCCTCCCTGTGGCTTTTTGATGAAGGATATCAGAATAAGCTGCTTGAAAAATACAGCCGTTTCAATCTGTTTCTGGATAACGACCGTGCCGGCTGGAGGAAAGCAATCGAGTTTCGAAAAAAAATAACATTTTTTAACCTCTCCAAAACCTTTCAAAATCACTCATCCCTGTATAAACACTACAAAGATTTTAATCTCTTCTTACTCAATCAATTAGAAAGTCCACAAGAAATATAGGCGAAACTATAGGCTTAAATATTTCTTAAAAACACTGGCAAAAACGAGTAAAAAAGCACAATTGTATCGCAAAAAATACAAGTTTATGCTTTGAGAACAACACTATTTTTTGTATTTTTCCGTTACAAACAAGCCCGAAAAGGGGTGAGAATACAACTTTTCTCATTAGCGAAAATTACAACCAGATGAAAACTACGATTCAACTTGAGCTCGGCCGGTTGCTGGACCATGCCGAATTTCAAACCAGGTATTCCCATCAGATAGCAGCCGACAATCAGCTTCATTCCCAACTGTTGAATTATTACGGCTTGAACCGGTTCGGTACAGGCAAATGGTTTTCACTCAGTCCAACCCATTTGCACATATTCCATCAAAAGCAGCATTACCATCATTATCACAAGGACAATGAGCAGTTCCGTACCTATCAGGTTAATGCCTATAGCCTGCCCCGTAGCCCGCAGATAGAGGGATTCATCTTAAATCTGGCCCAGGCCGATGCCTTTTTTGCTCAGCAACTCGAGCAGCTCGGCACTGTCTTCGGCTCAACAGCCTATGGTCAGAAACATTTGTTTGATAAGATTCAGACCACCCATCCCGGTTTGCTTGCTCAGCTTTCCATTACTGATCACCAGAAAGCATCTGCCAGGATCAGCCGTGCGAATGCCTGTTTTATCAGCTGGCCTTCCATGTTGGCTGCCGGGCGCATTCAGGAAAGAATATTCATCGGGCTTGATCCTCAGCCAGGGCTACCGGCAAACAGGCTACCGGCAAACAGGCTACCGGCAAACAGGCTACCGGCTAACGGGCTATCGGATAAGCTACCCTATAATTTACCCTATCAGGGGTCAGTTGATGACCATCCGCTCCGGAGCGAATACATTCCCATGCATTCGCTGATCATCGGAGTCACGCACACCTTTGCCCCTTACGGTAGTACAGATGGCAATACAGCTGCTTCCATAGCTGGCAGTACAGTTAGTGAACGGGATTTAAGTGAATTTTTCAATGGGTATACGATCAATTCACAACCCGCCTTCGCACTCAGTCTCCCGCTACTGCCCTGTCAATACCAGCTATGGAAGCAGCTGTTGCCTGAATGGTTTTACTACCAGCCAAAAGACAGGGGGCCGAAAGCTCGCTTTCATTTCTACCATCAGGCGCTGGCAACCGATATTGTCAGTGAACAGGTGGGCGGTATTTTGGATAAGGCCATTGCTTTCAACTATTCGCTCGACCGGATCACCACTGAACAAAACAAACACATTCTCAACACCGAGCCGGTCAATACCCGTATTTCAACACTGACCTGGTCGGATGGCACAACGGATAAAAACGTATATCTGGCTGAGGACAAAACCCTGACCTATCCATCACAGAACATCGAGCGGTTCAGACTCAAAACCATACTCACACAGCTGCATTAGGAACACATCTCAGCTAATACAGCTTTGGTAATGCAGTTGCTTCAGCGCTACCAGTAGTCAGCTATAAGCAGTCAGCGCTACAATTACGACAACCACGATAAACGACAACCACAATAAACTACAGCCGCAATGAACCTTTACAACACCAACATGCACCTTTCGGTCTTTGTCTTCATTATGGCAGAGCTGTTGATCCTGTTTTACCTGTGCATCCATTACCTGTACCAGCCCAAAGACAAAAACCGCCTGTACCTGATTGTCCTGCTCTTATTGGTGCTGGCCTACAACGTGATCGGGGGCACCTTTCCCGACGCGCGTTTGCCCATCTCACTGGCAAACCAGAACAAGATCGAATATGGCTCGGGCTTTCTGATGTGTTGTTTTGTACCCTACTACTTTTTCAAGGTCTACAAGCTCGACTCTATCCGCTGGCACATCAGTTACGGGGTGCTGTTCTGCTTTGTGCTGCCTTACGTACTTTGTTTTCTGATCCTGTATCCGATGCTACCCGACTGGGAAATCATCCGTAAGATTGGCGTGGTCATACCCTTTGTTTATTCGCTGGTATTTGTCTACCAGCTCGGCACTGCCATTTATGAGAAACACAAGGCCCGGCAGCTTTCGGGTCAGCGTGAAATCGTCTGGATCTTTCTGGCCGTTGCCCCCTGGGTATCCTTGTGTGTTACTTCTTATTTTGCCGCTCCCGACTATGTGGAATACCCCTTGACCAATACGGGCTTTCTGGTGGTCCTGTTTCTTTTCATCCGCAACCACATCCATGACCAGCGCGCCCAGGATGAATCCTTGAAAAATGCCAACGGCATGCTGGCCGCACTCAACGATCAGTTACAGCGCTCCAATACCGAACTGGAAGAAAAGGTGGCCGGGCGTACACGCGAGCTGCAAACGCTCAATGAAAAGCGGATGAACACCTTTTCCAACCTGGCTCATGAGATGAAAACACCACTGACTCTTTTGAAAGACTATATGCATGGACTGGCATTGCAATACCCCGATGCTGAACCGATTCATTTTGCAAAGAAACACGTCAATAAACTCAGCCGGGATGTGGTTAATCTCTTTGACCTGCTTAGAAGTGAGAAAGGCATTCATCAGTATGATCATCAGCACGATACTAACTTTAGCATAGTGGTCCATGAGCGGATTCTGCTTTTCCAGGCTTCGGCTCACCGCCGCCGGATTTCGATCACTCATCAGATTGAGCCTAATCTGGCCGTGCAGGCCAATCAGACAGCCCTCGAGCGGGTAGTCAACAATCTGATTGACAACGCGATCAAATACTCACCCGAAGGCACTACCATCCATATTACTCTCACCGTAGCGTCTGAAAGTGAGCTTGTGTTCTCAATCACCGACCAGGGCTTAGGCATCGAACCGCAGCACCAGCAGCTGATTTTTGAGCCTTACGAACGCATATCACATACCCATTCCCATGGGATGGGTATGGGTATGCCCATTATCAAAACTATTCTTGACCAGATCGGAGGTAGTGTACAGGTCATCAGCAATCCGGACCAAAAACCGGGAACAACATTTGTCATTCGCTTGCCTTACCAGCCGCAGGTATCTGCTTTCTTCGATCTGTTTCTGACAGGCCATGAGCACCTACTCGCTCCCCAACCACCAACCTTGCCCAAACTGTTATCCGATGAGTATGCCCCTGCCAGTTACCTTACTTTCAGGCCCCATGAGTTTGTCTACAATCCGGACAAAAAAACCTTGCTTGTCGTCGAGGATAATCCGGAAATGATGCAATATCTGATTGATTATCTGAGCCCGCTTTACAACACTTATTATGCTTTTGACGGACTGCAAGCCATCGAAAAACTCAAAGCCATGCCTGAGCCTGATTTGATTATCTCTGATGTGATGATGCCCCGCATGGATGGGCTTGCCTTCCGGCGCAACCTGATTGCCAGTGATAGCAAATATCTTTCAATTCCGTTTTTGTTCCTGTCGGCCAAAAGTGAAGAGAAGATGAAGGGACTGCATCTGAAAGCGGATTTTATTGAAAAGCCTTTTGAAATCCATGAGCTACTAGCTAAAGTCAGTACCCTGATTGCTCTCAGGGACAACAACCGCGAGCAAACCCGCGAGCAGATGATTAACTCCATCTTTCACTTTAAACAAAACCAGCAGCTTGCCACTGAGCAAGGTATAAACCAGAAAGGATCAACACAAGAATCGAAAGCACAGGGTGGTAACCAACCAGAAATACAGGAAGGATTTTCTTTTGAAAAGAATCTGGAAAGTTTTATCAGGTCTCATAACATTGAGATTACCAGCAGGGAGAGAGATTTGATCCTTCTATTTCCAACCGGGCAAGCCAATAAGCAAATTGCTGCCGTTTTCAATATTGCCGAGCCAACAGTAAGTCGGCACATCAGCAATATCTTTCAGAAATTTGCGGTTAACTCAAAACTTGAACTAATCAACCAGGTCATGAACCACAAACATTAAACACAAAAATCAATCATTGCAAACCAAATTGGCATCTGATTTAAAAACGGCTTCCGGCCGTTTTTTTTATTGCCAGTTCTCTTGGTTTTGTTTTATTAAAACTTGGAAAAAATCAAAAATATCCTTCTTCTACATATAATTATGTAGAAGATTTGGAGCGATCTACATATAATTATGTATTTACATGCACCACATTATTGCCGTGTTTTGGCAGACAATTCCTTTTCTGCAAAAAATTGTTTCACCCAAACAGGCAGCTTATGCATACCGACCCTAACTCAAGACTGGCAGGTCCTCCAGATCCTGCCCAGACCCCAATCGAAAAAACACGCACTGGCTTAAACATTCCGGCAAGGGCTCTGCTCGAAGCACTAAAGAAGCATTACACCGTCTCAGCCGAAGCCCTTTCAAAGGTGGGCATTTCAAATTCTATTCTGAGCGAAAAAGAGTATATCCATTCATTACTTTCCAAAAATATGGATGACATTTTCGACATTTTATCACAATGTGAACCCTGTAGTGAATATGTTCAAAAGGTACTCATTGATGATATTGACATTGACGATATACCGCATCAGTTCATCCTGGAATCGATCCGTCAAAGGGCTCATATGATTTTGACTACCGAATATCAAAAGCAGTAAAAACACAATCAACCATTTATCAATCAACCATTTATCCGTTCAAACCTATGTTCACTACCCGTATGTTCTACACTATTCCGTTTTCAAATCACAATCAGAATCTGACTCAAAACAGCCTTGGGCAGAACGACCCGAAAGCAAGCATGGCCCCAATGCCTTTTGCCAATCGCTACCTATGGACTGTGGTGCTCTTGTTTTTTATCTCAACGGCCCAAGCCCAACAGACCGTCGGTGGTCTGACCCAGATCGTTGAGCAGATCAAGCTGATTGCCAACGTGCTCTTCATCGGCGCCATTGTCTGGGCGGCTGTCCGGACGGTGCTCTCCTTTGCCAGCGGTAACCCGAACGCGATGGGAAACGCGATCCAGACGATTCTGATCGCCATTTTCTGGTTTGGCTTCAACTACTTTATCGGCGATGTGGCTTCTTCCCTGGGAGGATCAGGAGCCGGTGATTACAACGGCAGATAATCAGACCGGTAACCGGCCAGCAGGTCTTTTCCTGGATCTGCCGGCCGGTTAGAAAATCAGCCCTGCAAACTGACATCTGACAAACTAACCTGCTGCAAAATAACCACTTATCAACCTGAAACATATGATTACCCGCCGATACCTGGAAAAAGAGTCAACCGTGCTGGGCCTGCCGATGATGCAGGTGGGCATGCTGGTACTGCTGATGGTGGTCATGATCGTCTTTTCCACCTTTCTGAAAATGGTCATGCCCGGTTTCAAATGGTTCAACCATGCGACAGTGATCATTCTGACACTGGCTTACATGGGGCTCAAGTACGCTTCGGGAAAGAAGCATCCGAGCTGGATCACCTCCCAGATCAGTTTTCATCTCCAGCAGAAACACAAGCGTTTTGTGCCCAAACCGGATTCGATTGTCAGCAATCACACTGCCGGCAATCACACTGCCGGCAGGCAACCTTAAGCAATCACAGTGATCCATTGTGCTTGCTTAAAGTTGCTTGCTTAAAGTTGCTTGCTTAAAGTTGCTTGCATCCATTGTGCTTTTGTCCACTCAGATCCAGTCCACTTACAACCCTGATAACTATGATTGGCCTACTTTCAAAAAAAGAGAAAACCCTCGACGACGCCCTGCCCGTCTTCGAGATCGAAAACAACCTGGTTGTTTTTAAAGATGGCAGCGTAGCGGCTGGCTTTGAGCTCGATGTACTGGAGATGGAAAAGTTTCCAGCTTCCCGCTACGGCCACCTGTGCGAGGTGTTCACCGGAGCCATCCGCATCCTGCCCCCCGGCTCAACGGTTCAGAAGCTTGACTTCTACTACTATGAACCATTCACGGGTAGCCAACCGTTTATGGGCCATCAACCGTTTTGCGGGGATACTTCCCAAAGCGTAACGAGCGAAACAGGCTTCTTTGAAAAAAACCTCTTGAATCACTTTTACAACCGGCAGGTTCTCCGCCACCGCTCCTACCTGTTCGTCTCACTGGGAGCCGAAAGCCAGGCCCCGGCCAATCCGGTAAACACCCTGTTTGCCTTCGGAAAGGCGTTCATGAGTGATTCGCCATTCAAGGGCATTGACCAGCGGCTGAACGTGCTGCCACGGGTGGCCACCGAGTTCGCTTCCTCGCTGGCCTCGGAAGGCATCCGCATCCAAAGGCTTAATGACGATCAGCTCAAAGAGATTTACCGGATGTACTTTAACCTGGAGTTCTCCCCGGTTCCCAATACGCTGGAGCGGCCGCTCTCGGCGGCCGAGAATTACTGCGTACTCGGTGAGAAAAAAGTCAACGTGATCTCGATGCTCAACCAGCCGGGGGTGATCGAGCCGGCCGTCTACAATCATACCGGCGTGGCATCGCCATTTGTCTATCCGCTCACGCATTATTTGCAGATGCCGCACATTCTCTCGGTGTCCATCACGGCCACTGATACGGACAAAACCCTTAAGGCCCTGGATGATGAGGCCAAGCGCAACCGATTCCTGGACTTTCTGGCAACACAGGACAATCTGAAGAAAAACGAGGAGATAACCGAGTTCACACACGAAGTCAGGACACATAACAAGAATACCGTTCAGACCTCGGTAACACTGATCGTCTGGGAAACCGACGACAGTTTACGTGGAGAGTACTGCCAGGGGGCCCTGAAAGCCTTCCAGATGATGGGTGGAGCAAACGGTATGGTCGAAACGGTCGACTCGGCCAATTTGTACGTTTCCACCACTCCGGGCAACAGCTACTACAACTACCGGAAACTACTCATGTCGGGCGACAACGCCTCGATGTATGTCAACCTGATCACCAATTACAATCAGGTATCGGGCGGGGATGAGCTGCTTTGTGACCGCTTCCGCAATCCCCTCCGGGTAAAGCTGTTCAACACCGACCTGAACAACCAGAACTCGATCACCATCGGGCCCTCCGGCTCGGGCAAGTCCTACACGATGGGTAATTTGATCGTCCAGCGCTTTGAGCTGGGCCATACCCAGATCATCATCGACGTGGGCGGCACCTACCTGTCACTCATGTCAGCGCTGGACGGGAAGTACTTCGAATACGATCCGGAGGCTCCGTTGAATTTGAACCCCTTCATTGTCGACCGGCCCTATGAGGATCAGTATGCCAGTCTGGCTCAGGCCCAGGCAGCCAGTCCGGACCGGTTCTATCCCTACAAGCTCACCGGGGACAAGATCAATTATCTGACCGCGCTGCTGTCAGTGATCTGGAAGGGAGCCAAGGGCGATATCTCCCAGGCCGAACGGGCGGTGTTCACCAAGCTGCTGCCCTTGTACTACGCGGCTTACAACCAGGCATTGGAAAAGGATGCCGCCCTGGCGGCCCCGAGTATCTGCGGGTTTTACCAGTGGGTCGAGGCGTTTGAAAAAGAGGCGTCGACCGATTACGTGCGCCTTGCCCGAACGTTTGACTTCAATGAGTTCCTGGTGGTGCTCGAGCCCTACGCCATTGGAAATTATGCAGATGTTCTCAATTCAGACTCGCATGCCGATGTATCGGACCACAAGCTGATCTGCTTTGACATGGCAAAGATCAAAAAGAACCCGATGCTCTACCACGTGATTGCGCTGCTGATCACCGAGCTCTCGCTGGACGTGATCAGAAAGTACCCCGAGCAAAGGAAATACTTCTACATGGACGAGGCCTGGAGTATGCTCTCGGACGGGATGGGTGAGTTTGTCGAATCGATGTACCGCACCGTGCGCAAAAACAACGGCTCGATGTCGATCATCACACAGTCAATCAGTGAAATCGTCGCCTCAAAGATGGGTCCGGCCATCCTTGCCAACGCGGCCACCTACGTGATCTTGAACCACACCGACCAGACCGAGATACTGAAGCTGGCCTCCCATCTGGGCCTGACCACCCACGAAGTGGAACTGATCCGCTCGATCCGCAAGAATGACGCTGAAGGCTACCGCGAGCTTTTCATCAAGCAAGGCGATTTTGCCAAAATCTACCTGATGGAAGTCTCGGTCAAGATCGACGCCATCCTGACATCCAAGCCCGAGGAACGGGATTACCTGCGTAGGCTTCAGCGGCAGTTCAAGGGCAACATTCACTTTGCCATCAACGAGTACGTCGAATGGAAACAGGCCGGAAAACCCAAACGCGCGCAACCCGCGCAAACAACAACCAATGATATAACAAGCAATACTCTAACAAGCAATACTGCAAAAACCACTAACAAAGAAACGGAGGTAGTCTATGAATAACTGGGGATCGGTTGACCAGGCGTTTTTAAACATGGTCATACTTTTAGTCAATACAGTCAAACAAAACTGTCTGTTCCTGGTACCGGCGTTCCTTTTGGCCGGTCTGATCGTAGCCATTGTCCGCTCGGTCTTCTCCCAATCCCAAATGAGTATTGACGGCAGCTTCATGCTACACGGCATTCTGATCTGGTGCGTGCTTTTCAATTACATCGAGATCATTGACCTGGTCACGGGTGGCATCGAGGGCTTCCGTGACCTGATCCCCCAGCCCGGGACGATACTTGATGATCTGAACGAGTTTTCCAACATGGCCCTCAACACGTCCAGGACCGTAAGTGATCCCAACGTGCCCACGCAGGACAAGATCCTCGAATTCGCCAAGGGGCTGTTCGATTTCAACTTCGGCCTATTGTACTTTGTCAACGCCGCCCTGGAGGAAGGGCTGACCATGCTCGTGCGCATCGGCCTTGAAAAGATACGGGCGATGCTGCTCGCGTTTCTGACTGTAGCCGGACCGCTTTCACTGACCCTTTCGGTCTTTCCCGGAATGAGGGGCATCGCCGCATTCTGGTTCAAAGGCTGGTTCACGGTTCATTGCTGGTCATTAACCATCCGCATTCTGGACGCGATCATCCACAACTACAACCAGGCCGTTTTTGCCAATATGTCCGATTCGCCCACGATCCTGATCGATTCGCTGGTGGTAAACATTGTCTGCATGCTCATGTACCTGATGGTGCCCACACTGACGGGTTATTTCATTGCCCACACCAATACCACCGGGTTTCTCTCCAAGCTGGCTGGCACAGCCAAAACAGTGGTATCTACGGCTGTGGCCGCAGGCAAATCCTTTGGGGGTGGAGCGGCCAGTAGCAAAACCGGAGCATCGGCGGGTCAGGGCGGATCAACTAACGGAGCATCGGCAATGAACCTGGGCAACGTCGGTTCACCTTCGGGCGGGGGCGGATCGCCCGCCCTGGGGCAGGCGGCCTCTCAACCGCTTTTGAATGGCGGCCCCGGAACGCAGGGTCTGATCGGCGGACCGCCGTATTCGCCTTCGCCCGTTGGAGGCGGGGGCAGTCCGCTGCTTCTTTCGGGTGGAAACGTGGCCATACCCATCCGGCAAAAAGCACCCACACCTCAACCCAGAATCAATGCAGCTAATATCCCGTATACCAGTTATGAACCTGTACCGGGCCATTAACCTATGTAGGGCCATTGACCAGTTTTGGGAAACTAACCAATAACGGGAAACTAACCCGTTTAAAAGCAATCATTTTCAATCCTAACGATCTTACTCAATATGCAGGCACCTGATTTCAACAAGACCCTTCGCACCACCCAGCGCATGGCCCAGCTGGCCATGCTCCTGTTGGTGGCAAGCAACCTGTTATGGGCGTTGATCTACTTCTCACACCGCTCCAGTGGTGAGGAAAGGGTATACGTGGTCAGTGACCACACGACTACTGCGGCCAGTCTGGTCACCAATTACAAGCCCACGATCTACGAAGGCAAAAACCACGTTAAGAACTTTTTTGTCCTGATGCACTCGCACGATGCCTCCAATTACGCCGAGAGGATCAACTCGGCCCTGAGGCTGATTGACAAGCAGACCGGAGCCAGACTCTATAACAAAATGAAGCAGGGCGGTATACTGGAGCACTACACCCGCTTCAACTCGCGCACCGAGGTCGAGATCGATTCGGTGAGGCTGGACATGAGCGTCGAGCCTTACCGGGGAGCCATCTACACCCGGCAGAAATACCTGTACGACAACCAGACCGAGACCATCCCGATCGCGGCCGACGTTGAGATGATCCGCACCCACCGCTCGGAGGACAATCCGTTCGGCTTGCAGATTGTCGGTTTTGACTACAAGGCCTACAATCCGCCTTTGGAGAAATGACCCGGAGAGACAAGGTGTCAAACCACTTGAAATTGAACAGCAAAGACAAACACTGAACAGATGAAAAAAACGACCAAGCATCTCCGCTACACAAAGCATCTCCGCGACAGAAAGCATCTTCGCTTCGCAATATCCGCATTTACCTTATCGCTTTTGTGGTTTTACTCACCACAGCAGCTGTTGGCCCAACGAAAGCCTGCTTCCGGTAAGCCTGCAACGAGTTCGCCTGCCATGGGTACGCCTGCTGGCAAGGACAACAAACCCACGTTGAGTGAACCAAAGCAGAAAACATACAAATCCGAGGATGACATTCCCGCAGCTGCCGGTACGTATTTAATGGGAGCAGAGAAGGTGGATAAGACTTTGGAGCCGGCACGGAACCATTCCTACGACATCCCGGCTAGAGACATCGCGGGCTACGACACGGTTTATGTATCGACGGAAATGACCACCTACCTGATCTTTCCAACGCCTATCAAACTGTTGGACCTGGGATCGAAAAACTACGCCGGACGCATCGAGCAGAACAAGCTTCTGTTAAAGCCTGTCCGCGGGTATGTGGCCCCATCGGCGATGATGATCGAGACCGAGGACGGACAGATCTACCTGCACTACATCGGCTACAAGCAGCAGCCCAAACGCATTTTCTGGGATTATAGGACAACATTGGCAAATCAGGCGACCTATGGTAATCACAATGCAGGTAATAATTATGCAGGCAACAATGGGAACGGCATGGCAGGGAGTGGCATTTCAGGGAGTGGTAACAAAGCCGATGAAATCTATACTAGCAAACTGGCCTATCTGAAAAAGCAGAAACGTCGCAGGCTCTTCTACAAGAAGGAAAACAATATAGGACTGCGTATCTCTGCCCTGGCAGTGGACAACACGGCCACTTACATGCTTCTCGAGGTCGATAACAAAAGCTCGATTCCCTACAAGCTTGAATACGTCTCGTTCGCCTACAAGGAAAAGCGCAAGCGCAAGACGCGGAGAAAGGTGGTGGGGGAAGAAAACCAGGTACTGCCCATGCTCTCCCAGACGACCGAGATGGTAAAGCCCCGGTCAACGAGCGAGCTGGCCTACGCCTTTCCCCTGTTTGCCAACACGCTGAAGGGAAAGCTGGAAATCATTGTGCGCGAAACCGACGGCAACCGGGTGGTCCGGGCCTATGTGCCGGCCAAAGTGCTGGCAAAGACCCTTTACATACCCACTGCTTCTTCGGCCATCAGCTATCAGAAATGAGCCATTCAGAAATGAGCCAGCAGAAATAGAAATCAAACCACTTAAGCATACCACTTAGACATACCACTTAATCAGCCAACAAGTATGGAAACGATAGAGACAGAATCAACTGAAATGGAGACCACTGATTTGCAAACGTCCAATCAGGACGATCAATCGACTGGCAGTGCTGCAAATGGTACGCTGGATAGTGCTGCAAATGACTCACCGGATGAAGCAATGGATCAGAACTCAGATGACCATTCAGAAGGAAACTCAGACGAGCAGCCGCCAGCCAGCCAACAGCACACCAGCAAGCAAGAGGCGACCAGGCAAGAGGCGACTGATGGTGAAGCTAAGAAGGATCAAGCCAGGAATGGGGGAGCTAAGAATGGGGGAGCTAAGAATGGGGGAGCTAAGAATGGGGGAGCTAAGAAGGTAGCGGGCTTGTCCTTGAATCCTTCAACGGCTGGCACGCAGACTGGCAATCCTCCTGAAAAAAAGCCGTCCCTGCAAACCCGTTTGGCTCGTGAGCAGGCCAGCAAGCAGTACAGCTCGCGCAAAAAGAAACTGATTCGCTATACGGTTGGTGCTGTAGTTTTGGTTGGAATAGGCATGTATTTTTATCACCAGATCCAAAGCCTGGTAGCTGCCAAGGCCACCAGCTTACCAGCTCCGAGTAAAATCGTCCGCATAGACAGTACTGCCCAACAGGTAGACCCGCCAACAAAATCCTATGAACTGGAAGCCAAAAACCATTACCAGGACTCCTTGAACCGCGCCATCCGGAAAGATGCCCTCTCGCATATTTCCATGGACTGGGGACGGCTGTACAATGTTGACAATTATGACCCGAAACGTAAGGAAAGCCAGGCATCAAAGCAGCCGGATACCGCTTTAAACTACGAGGAAAAATCCCTCTATGATTTGCTTTCCAAAGAAATAGGCAACCACCAGGCCGATTCACTGGCTCTGGAACAGAAACGGTTAGCGGCCATACGGGCCAAGGGCTCCACGACTACAGGTGCTACTGCTACGGGAAATGCAGCTGGCTTTACGGCTGCCAGCGGAGCCAAAAAAGGATCTTCGGTTTCAGGGCCAGCAACCCAGAGCCGTACCGGAAAATCAGCCCATTCAAACGGCCTGGCGCAATCGACAACCAGACAACCATCGGAAAACTCCCTGTTCAACGTAATTCACGGCTCATCATCTTCTGTAGAAGCAAGGGGCAGTAAAGGTAATAGTGGTAGCGGCAACTACAGTAGCGGCAACAGGTCTGAAACCGTGACGGATGCCGGTGCCGAGCCGGTGGTGGTACGCGCGGTTGTGCATGGGAACCACAAGGTTGCCAGTGGCTCCAAGGTCGCCTTCCGCCTGCTGGAAGGGGTCAGTTTCCAGGGCATCTACTTTGAAAAGAACACGATCCTGATCGGCATCGCCACTTTCCGCAACGGACGGGTGAATTTCTCCGATTTCCGCTCCAAGTCGCTTTCCTCGGTTTCAGCCTCGCACGGGGAGGTGGCATCGACCGCCTTGCCGATGGTGTGCTATGACACGGACATGGTTGTCGGAATCCCGGTATCCGACCAGTCACCCGTCGAGACCCAGACACGGCAGGCGGGAACAAGTGCCCTTTCAGACGCTGCCAATGACGTTAGTTACTCCATTCCCTACGGCTCGCTGGCACGGGCGGCCTCAAGCCTGACCCGCGGCGTTGCCAGCGGCAAGCGCCAGCAGCGGGAAAAGTTCATCGATCTGGCCGACAACTATCCGGTTCTGCTTGAATTAATGCCTCCCAAGGAAAAATAAACTGAACATTTACTCATGTCATTTATCTGTAGGATTCATCCATAACCATTTACCAACATGAAAAAACTCTTTGTTTCCGCCCTTCTATTGGCAGCGCTGCTGTTTCCGGCTTCGCCCTCGCAGGCTACCGGCGTTCCGGTGACCGATATTTCCCGGCTGATTTTCGAGTACATCCAGAATGAGATCCTAATGAAACAGGACGAGAAGGTGCAAAGAAGAAAGCTTGAAAAACTTCTTTCCACCCTACAGGAAGTCAAGAAGATCCGCGCCCGCCAGACCGAGCAATTGGACATGGACGTCGACCTGGAAAAAGAACTCTGGAAAGTACGCCAGTTCAAAAGCCTGAAGCTCTCGGACATTGAGGCCATTTCCCAAAAAGTGCTCCGCCTGACCGGTGCCATCTACGCAAACGATCTGCCGACGCTGACCGAGTACACGCTTCTGAAGCAGGCCGTGCCCGGCCTACAGGCATCGAACCAAATGTATGAGTACCTGCAAGGGGGAACCAGCGCCTATGCCGCCCTGCAGGGCAACGCCCCATCCAGATACGAGGATCACCTTTCGCTGATCGCCCGGCAGCGGGTCCAGCAGTACGCCCTGGAAGCGGACGCCTCCCAGCGCATGATCCACACAGCGATGACCTACCAGCAACTCTCGGGTGAACTGGTGGGCCAGGCCGTGGACCTGTCCGAAAAGGTCAACCAGGACGGTAACTGGAATCTGTTTGGCATCGGTGACATCTTTTCCAACCTGGCTGACCAGATCGACGACTTGCCGGGCCTGAGTAGTCTGTTGGATAAGGCCGAAGAGTCAATCCTCAAGCAGACCGGTCAGGTCAACCAAGAGATCAAGGATGAACTCGGCATCAAGGATGATTCGATCCTGGACAGGATCTTCGGCTCACAGGAAAAGGTTCAGGAGAAGGTGATGGATCTGGTCAAGTCAAAACTGGCCGGACTGGACCTCGTTGCACAACTGGGCTCGCTGTTCTCCGGCCTTGCTGATGCCATCGAGCCGGTGCCCGACTACTCCACCCGCATTGAAAAGGAAGGCATGCGCCTGACCACCGGCGAACGGATACAGGCCCAGGCTGCGGCTTTGGACAACCTGGAAAAATCCTTTGACCTTCAATTGCAGGCTGATGAGCTGCTCTTGCAAGCTTCGGAGAAGAGCGAGAACATGAAACGGCTCGATGCGGCCTATCAGAACGCGCTCATCCGTAAAACCCTGACCCAGATACCTGTCGAATGATCAGATCCCTGTCGAATAACAGCTATATAACTGCTCAGCCATATAACTTCATAGGCATATAACCCTTATGTAAACAATATGAAAAAGAGAATCAAACAATCACTTTACCACACAATTTACCACACTATCCTGGTCGCTTTTCTGGCCGGTATCTTCTCATCGGCCCTTATCTGTCCGGTCCAGGGGCAGATTCCGGTCATTGACGGGCTTTCCAACAAACAGCTCGTGCAAGAGATTGTCAAGTGGGTGCAGGACTATATGAAGCAGAACCAGCAGGATACGCGCCTGAAAAAGATCCTGGGCGAGAACACCGAGGCGGGCGTAAAGCTCAAAAAGCTGCTGGATCTGAAGCAGCAGATCGAAAAGGAGCTCTATCTGGCAAAGGACTTCCGGAAACTCCAGATCAGTGACCTAAGCAGAATCAAGGCCGAAGTCTACGGCATGCCCACTTCGGACAAATACGTGACCGAGGTGCCCTACGTGCGCGAGTTCGTCTCGATCACAAGCGGGACCGCTTCGGTGGAAAACTCCCGGAAGGCCTACAGTTACCTGTTTGATGGCACTTCGGTCTACAAACCCGAATCTTCGGGCACTTTGAAAGGCTATGTACAGAACAGCAAAGAGGCCAAGGCCAAACAGTACGCCCTGGCCATTGCCGCCCAAAAGCGCAAGATCTCGGTAGCCATGTCCTACCAGCGCCTCTCGGAGCAGTACACCACCCTGGCCGAAGACCTTTCCTGGCAGATCGGTCAGGACGGCGGGCAGAAAATGTCGACCGGCGAGCGCATACAGGCCCAGAAACTGGCGGGTGACTACATGCTCAAATCGGTTGAGATGAAAAAGAAGGCCGACCAACTCTTGAAAGAAGCGAGTGAGAAACCCCAGGTTGTCCAGCAGGTGGACCATTCCTACCAGGCGGCGCTGATGCGAAAGCAGCTCTCAAAGACAATGGTTGAGTAAGTGTTGAGTAAGTACACAGGTATGATCGGCTTACTTAGCTCGTCTCAACCGGTAACCAATAGCTGTCACCTTCGTACAAGCCCGTTACCTACAAACCTGTTATTTACAAGCCTGTTAGTAAACCGATTACAACTTCTATTACTGTCCTTTAGCCTACAAAAGTTGAAGGACAGTTTGTCACTTCTCACAGATACTATTTAACAAATACCATTCAAATGAAGAAATCCCTTGTTTCTCCAACGCTTATTTTTCCAACCAAACGCTTGCCGCATCACCTGCTCACGCTGGTTTACCTACTCGCAATCGCCATTGGGGTCAATGGCTGTAAATCCTCTGATCCGAAGCCATCCGCTACCATGATCCTGAAAATGAGTATTGACGGGCAGCCTTGGGAGGCCAGGGAGTTTTTGGTGCGGGTTGAAGCAGCAACCAGTACTGTGGACGAACATTTATGGATTAATGCCCAGGATCCGGGATTGTCTGATCCTTCAAAGGATTTGGATCTATTCATCTATGATTATAAAAAAACAGGAACCTCAACAGTTGATAATAGCAAAAACAAACGGCAGAATAATGGTTCCTTGTCATTTATAGACATTTCAAAATCAACCTCTTTGGATTACTTTGGCCCTATCACCTACACGCTTACCAAAGTGGAAGGCCAGAATTACCAGGGCACCTTTTCTGGTACTCTCTGCGCTTACTCGTGTCTGACTTCAGTTAAACCGATCACCGTGCAGGGCAACTTTGATGTGCACGTTGGCTTGCAAACTGAGTAGTGCTAAATCAGGAAGGTTAATAGGTAAGAATTGCAACAAAAGTCTCCTTTCTGCCTGTTTTCCGTTACTTCCCAAAAAAGGACAACCTGCATTATCCTCGATGGCAGGGCGTTGGCACCGATCTGGGAGAGGCGGCTGATAGTTAATTTCTGGGTGGGTGGTCTTGTTGACTGTCTTACTACAGGGTTGCAAATCCATCGATCGACTAATACCACTGATCATTGCTTTGAGGCACACGGACAAGGATGGGATTGAGCACAATGCCTTCAAATTTCTCCCCTGAACGAATAAAGGTATTGTAATCCGAAGTCCTATCCGTTGAAAAATGAAATAGTTGAACCCCTTTATCCACTACTTGTAGGGTCGGATGCCCCAAAGGATCCTCCTCGGTTTTACCCTTGAGGGCAAGCCTGGGTTTGAGTACAAATATGACCGGCAATACGATCGCTACCTTTTCCCGGACAGCCTTGCCATTACGCTTTATTTGCCACTTACCATTGGTTGAAAGTAACACATTGATCAGGTGCGACATGACCAGTGAATCGGTGTAAATGGAAAAGGCAATATTGCTGATCTGACCAGCCTTGTCCACTTGAAAACGAACGGAGGCATAATTATCGAAATTTAATCCCTGACCAGCGGCTAAAATGGTATCCTGCAGCTTAACCATCATGTATACTTCCGGCGAACTGATTTTATCTTTCAGCGACACCTGTGTTTCTTAGCCTGCTCTACCAGAAAAAGACGCTGGCACAGGTAAACCTGCTGGTGAAAATGCACATATTCAACCCCCGGAACACCACCCCCACCAAGACCACCTACGAGCAGTTGAAAAACACGGGTAATTTCAATCTCATTCAGAATACTCGGATCAAGCAGCGTTTGGTTCAGTACTACAAAGACCAGCAGGCCAAACTACAGACCCTTGACAAGCTCAATGACCGCCTGCAGGAAACGCCTGCCCTGGTCGTGTTGCGCCAACAGCTCAACAACTACTTTGATCTGATATACGTCCAAAGGCAGCAGGTGATTGACTGGCAGTGGCTGAACCAGCCGCAAGCGGCGCGGTTCAAGGATGTTGAGGCGCAACTGTTACTGATTGCCGATATCCGAAGGACGCAGATACACCTGCTTACTATATTGAAAGCCAATGCTCAGAAAACAATTGCCATCATTAAACTCGGCAATGAACAAGTATGAACTTGGCTTGTCCTGATCAGATGTGAGCGTAACTGATGTGAGCGTAACTGATGTGAGCGTAACTGATGTGTAAGGCAAAACCCGATGCCTTGCCGTAAATCTCCCGTTCCAGTCCACCGATACCCGCCAGGTGAACTGGAAGGTGCGCGTACTCTTTCCCGGCACCAGGCCTGCGGGCACTTGCAAAGCTTCAACTCACAGGCTTAAACACCTGGGGCATTTAACCGGTCTGAAGGCAGATTGAATCGGTCAAACCCGCCATTGATCAGGATTTATTTTTTATGAAACATAAAAATCACCTGCTTTGCAAAAGATTCCGATGCGGTGCTTACCTTCTTGCCCATGTAAAAATACCTGTATAAAAACACTCTGTATGAAAACGCTTTGTATGAAAACTGCCTGGCGTGTGAGCCTGCTGCTTGTATTCAGCCTGCTGCTTATCTGGATAAGCACATTTGGTTACGCACAAACTACTGTTCCGTCCAAAGCTGTTGGTTCGGGAATCACCGGAACAGTCGTCGATGCGGTCACCAGGGAACCGCTGCCGCTGGTCACCGTGAGTATTTTCCAGAAAAAAGGCACGCAGGAAACCCTGCTTGGCGGTGTCCAGTCCGGCGTGGACGGCCAGTTCATTCTCCCAAAGATAGAAAAAGGTGATTTCTGGCTACGCTACTCCTTTGTGGGATACCAGTCATTGGAACAATTGGTGCACGGCAGTGCAGCCGGCGGCCCGCCCAGGCGCCTGAATCCGGTGGCACTCCAACCCCAGACCCAGCAGCTACAGGAAGTACAGGTACAGGGCCACAGGGCCGATGTCACGATTACACCGGAGAAGCGCATATTTAACGTTGCCAGCAGTCTGACTTCTTTGGGGGGCACGGCCGAGGCCTTGTTGCGGAATGTACCTTCGGTCACCATTGATGAAAGCGGGGTGGCTAGCCTGCGCAACATGCCCGCCACTATTTATGTCAATGGCAAGCCTACCCAGCTCACCTTGGCACAGATCCCGGCCAATCAGATTGAATCCGTGGAAGTGATTTCCAACCCTTCCGCCCGCTACGAGGCGGCCGCGACGGGCGGGATCGTAAACATTGTGCTCAAACAGAATCGTGCACCGGGTTACAACGGTATGGTGCTGGTGGGAATAGGCAACAATTCCCGTTACGATGCCACCACCAACCTGGACTGGCAGGTGGGCAAATGGACCCTGACCGCCCTGTATAGCCTCAACGCTACCCGTAACCCGCTCAAGGGCTACGTGAACCGGGTGACTTACGACCCTTCCAGCCAATCATATGACTACTTCAACCAGACCACGGATATCAACCTCAACAACCGTTTCCAGAGTGGACGGCTTTCGGCCGCCTACCGCCCCGGCACGCATGATCTGGTGACCCTGTCAGGCACCCTGGTGACGGGTGCCTACAATACCAACAGCAACCAGCAGTACAGCTACCGCGACGGCAGTGGCACCGTGACGGGCTACGGCAGCCGCCTTACCATACCGCAAAACAATTTCACCAACCTGCAAGCAGAGCTGGACTGGCAACATACCTTTGCCCGCAAAGGGGAAGAATTACGGTTGATGAGTTCGTTTACCCAAAACCGCATTTCGAATGCGGGCGACTGGCTGACGACCTCTTTTGTGACCGATTCGACCAATCGCCTGGTCCCCAGACCGGTTACCCGGTCACCAACCGGATTGACGGCACCACTACCGGTAGCCAGACACTGGTGCAGTTGGATTACATTCGCCCGGTGAATGACCAGGTCCGGTGGGAATTCGGACTGCGAAGCTTTACCTACGTACGCAACCAGGTTTATTTTTTTAACGAAATAACCCCCGAATCAGCCTCACCCACCCTGCTGCCCACCTATTCGCAAGACGCCCGGATCACCGAGACGGTCAATGCCGCGTACGGCCTGTACAACCGGAAACTTTCGGATAAAACTACGCTGGAGGCGGGCTTACGGCTGGAACAATCCAGCATGCATGGGCTCTCCTACCTGGATGGCACCCGTTTTGGCTACGACTACCCCTCCCGCACCGGCGGTAACTGGTTCCAGTCTTTCTTTCCCTCCTTTTCGCTGAGCCGCCAGGTCAGCGCAGACCGGACATGGAGCCTGAATCTTAGCCGCAAAGTGGGCCGCCCCAACTTCCGCCATGTGTTTGTGGGCATTCAGGCCAACGACCGGCAGAACATAACGGTAGGCAATCCGCAGGTACGTCCCGAGTTTGTCAATACCGCCGAGCTGAATTACAACCAAACCTGGAACCTGAAAGCAGGCAATAGCGTGCAATGGCTTTTCACAGGCTATTACATTTATGAAGATCATACCATCAAGCCGGTCGTTACGCCGCTTGCCAGCGACCCGACTGTTCTAGTGACCACTTTCCAGAATGTGAAAGCGGACATCCGCTACGGCATTGACAATACCCTGACCTGGACGGCAGGTCACCTGAGCGTGCTTGCGAATCTGAACGCATTCAACGTGATTCTGCAATCGGCCAGCTTCACCAACCAGCTACTGGGCTACAACGCCAAACTCAATGTAACCTATAGGTTTGCGGCGAACCTGACCGCGCAGGTAACGGCGCAGCGCCAGAGCCGTACGGTAGGGTTGCAGGGTTTTCGTCAGGCAGTGAATGCCGCCGACTTCTCACTCCGCAAAGGATTCTGGCAAAACCGGGCAGGTCTGACATTTACCATCAATGACATTTTCAATTCCCGACGTTTCATTAGCACTTACGAGCAGCCCAACATAAATCAGGTAACGATGAACCGGCGCGAAGTCCGGTTTTATAAACTCACCCTGCAACTGCCTCTGGGTAAAGCCGGTAGCGGCAAAGTGAAAGAACGGAAAGTCGACCGACCTGATATCGATTTCAGCAATTGATCAACCGAATGTCACTAAAATGCATTGACAGACCGTCAGAAATGTGACCTATCTTACTTGGTAGACTTTTGTCACTGAATTAGGCAAAGTTTTAAAAAATAGCCTCTATCTGTCTCACGCGACTTGAATTAGATAGGTAGCTGTACTACCGGAATGAAACGAAAGATTGTCTTTACCGTTCAGGATTTATTCAAAATTGATTTGGTAAATTACCCCGATGAAGCTGTTAATCATAGAAGACGAAAAAGAGCTCGCCCGAGACATTGTCAACTACCTGTTGGCACAGGACTACCGGTGTGAGGTGGCTACGGACTTTGAAGAAGCCGCTGATAAAATTTCAATCTATGACTATGATTGCATTCTGCTGGATCTGATGCTTCCGGGCGGCAGCGGGCTTAAACTACTCGAGCTTTTGAGACAACAAAAAAAGCAGGACGGGGTGATCATTATCTCGGCAAAAGGCTCGATTGAAGACAAAGTGGCCGGATTGCAATCGGGAGCGGATGACTACCTGGCAAAACCTTTTCATCATTCGGAGCTTTCGGCACGCATCCATTCGCTCATTCGAAGAAAACAGTTCAACAGCTCAAACAAAATTGAACAAAACGAAATCAGCATTGACCTGTTGGGCAAAACGGTGGAGGTAAATGGTCAGCCACTCAGCCTGACCAAAAAAGAATTTGATCTGCTGGTGTTTTTCATCGGAAACCAAAAAAGGGTCATATCCAAAGCCGCACTGGCCGAACATCTTTCGGGCGACATTGCCGATATGCTTGACAATCACGATTTTGTGTATGCCCACCTGAAGAACCTGAAGAAAAAACTGACCCAGGCCGGTTACGGCAACTATATCAAAACCATTTACGGAACCGGTTACAAATGGGAAGCGTAAGACTTTTGAACCAGACATTCCGCGTTTACCTGCTGTGCAGCACCGCGGTTTTGGTTGTGTTCGCGCCCGTTTTTTATTTTTCCATGCTACGGCTGTACACGCAGGATACCGATGAAACGCTGCTTCTGCACAAGAAGGAATTCGTACATGATTACCTGCCAACCTTCAGGCAGACTGAAATTGAAAGCTGGAACAAATACAACCGGGACATAAAAATAGAACGGTTGAAGACCACTGTCACTACCGATACATTCTTTTATCAGTATTATCTGGACGTTCTGGATCAAGAGAACGAACCTTACCGGGTGCTACAGTCGCCTGTGGTCATTGAAGGCAAACCGTATACGTTCACCGCGCGCCTCAGCCTGGTGGAAACCCAGGATTTGATCCAAAGCATTGCTATTGTTTTTCTTGTCCTGATCGGACTGCTTCTGGCCGTCATGCTTTTTGTGACCAACCGTTTTTCAAAAAAAATCTGGCAGCCGTTTCACCGCTCGCTTGACAAGTTACAATCCTTTGACCTGACCGCGCAACAAACCGTTGTATTTGACCGGCCAGACATTGAAGAATTCAAGCAACTCAACGCCTGTTTGCAAAGACTGATCGACACGAATGTTTCGGTGTATAACCGGCAAAAAACATTTATCGAAAATGCTTCCCATGAATTGCAAACCCCACTGGCAGTGTTGAAATCGAAGATAAATCTGCTTTTGCAGGACAGCGATATTACCGGTGGGCAATCCAGGCTGCTGACATCTATTGAACAGGCAGCGGCACGAATGAGTCGGATAAACAAAAACTTATTGCTATTGGCAAAAATTGAAAACAACCAGTTTGCCGACCAGCAGAGTGTCCAACTAACCGAGTCAATTGAGGAAACGTTTGAGTTGCTGACCGATTACATGGAAAGCAAGCAACTGTCGGTCGAAAAAAAAATTAGCCAAAAGCTGGTTCTTACCTGTAACAAGGCTTTGCTTGAAATCCTGCTCAACAACTTGTTTGTCAATGCCGTGGTACATAACACCGAAAAGGGAACGATGGGTGTGACCTTTTCAGGCAAAACAGTAACGGTCTCCAACACGGGCAAAACACCCTTAAACCAAAATACGCTATTCGAACGCTTTGCTATTTCATCTTCCCAAACCACCAGCAGCGGTCTGGGCCTGGCCATTGCCAAAGAAATCTGCAACCGTTACGGGTGGCAGCTCGACTATGGTTTTGAGAACAACCAGCATGTGTTTTCAGTAAAATTTTAAAACACGTTTCTGATTGCTTTCTGACGAATTCCCAATTTTGGCCGTTTTCCAATTCAGAATTTATTCTAAATCAGGAGTGACCTTTAGTTGCTTAAATTTTATTGGGTTAAATTTAAAATTCCACACCATCAAGAGAATAGCAATCCCATTCACGGCCATTTGGGTAGTGACCATTTTGACCCTGCCAGCGACAAGTGCCCAACATATGAATGCCCGATATATTTCGGATAAACCAGTTCCGGAAGTCGTAAAATCAGCCTTGCAAAAGAGTTATCCTGACGCAAAGCATATCAGATGGGAAAAAGAAGAAAGTCATTACGAAGCCGAATTTTACGAAGCTGGATTTACTGTTAATCAAACGCATTATTCGCTTTCAACTAACGGTTCGGGCACTGTTTGGGAAACAGAAATTGAAATCAAACCGGGTGCACTGCCTGCAAAAGCAAAAGAGTATATTTCAAAAAATATGCAGGACAGACGCTCAGGGAAGCGGCAAAAATCATCGGTAACAACGGAAAGATTACTTGCCAGGCGGAGATTGGAGGGAAAGACTTGCTTTTGATGCCGACGGCAAATTCATAAACAGAGAATAGAAAACAAGAGAATAGAGAATAACCATGACCAGATCCCTTTTGAAAACAACGCTTTTGCTCAAACCCTTGCTGGCAGCTTCCTTGATCCTTTGTTATGCGCAGGCCTCATTTTCCCAAATCCCGTCGGTTACCCTTTCGGGAATTGTAAAGGACAAAAACACCCAGTCGGTCTTGCCCTTTGTCACCCTTGTCTTGAAAACGGCAAAAGACAGTGTCTTTGTCACCGGTACGGTCAGTGATGAAGAAGGAAGATTTACCCTTGCCGGTGTCAGGCCGAACAACTATGTGCTCCAGGCATCTTACATCGGATACCAGGCAAGAAAACAGGCACTTTTTGTTGGCAGCCTTTCCGAGTTTCTGGACGTGGCAACCGTTGAGCTACAGCCGCAAGCCCAAACGTTGCAGGAGGTTGTCATTACCGGACAGGCCGATGAGGTAAGCAGTAAAATGGACAAAAAAACCTATTCGGTCGGTGCAAACATCAGCCAGGGCGGCGGCTCGGTCTTGCAAACGATGCAGAACCTGCCCGGTGTGACCGTGCAGGATGGAAAGGTGCAACTCAGGGGAAATGACAAGGTAACCGTGCTTGTGGATGGAAAACAAACGGCCCTGACCGGTATGGGCAGCCAGACCGGGCTGGAAAACATACCCGCATCGGCCATTGACAGGATTGAAATCATCAACAATCCTTCGGCCCGTTACGATGCCAACGGCAACGGCGGCATCATTAACCTGGTGATGAAGAAAAGTACGCAACAGGGACTTACTGGCAAGGTCGGCTTTGCCACCGGGGCGGGGGCGCTATGGGTTCGCCGGCAGAACCTGCCCACCATCCGGCCCCAGTACACCTTCACACCCAAGATAAATCCCTCGCTTACGCTTAACTACCGGAAGGAGAAAGTGAACCTGTTTGTGCAAGCGGATAACCTGTACACCCAGACGCTGAACAAAAATGAGTTTGTCACCCGAACCTATGACCGGCCGGCCACCGGGGAAGAATCCGTTATCCGGCAGCAACTGAAACGAAACCGAAACACCAACTTTCTGACGGCAAAGGCTGGAATGGACTACTTTATTGACAATCGCAACTCGGTGACAATTTCAGCTATGTTTGGCAGTGAGAAAATAATTGACCGGGGGGATGAGCCGTTTTTCAATTCTGATCTTTCAAACAGGCTCCGCCTGTGGCAATTTCTGGAAGATGAACTCAAAACCACCCTAATGGCATCGGCCGCCTACCAGCACAAGTTCAAACAGGCGGGGCATCTATTGAACATGGGTTACAATTATACGTTCCACCGCGAGGATGAGAAATATTTTTATGACAACTACCTGGCCACATCCACCGGAACGGACGCGTTCAAGCTCTTATCCGATGAGCAGGTCAATGACCTGACTGTCGATTACAGCAAGCCGTTCCGGTACGGCCGTATCGAAACGGGAGTGAAAATGCGCTACCGGACCATTCCGACCAATATGAATTTCATCCCCGGCACCAACTCGGTTCTGGATACAAACGCCGGTGGCCGGGCCACCTACCGGGAAGTGATCCCTGCCTTGTATGGCAATTATGTGTTTGAAAACGCGGCGTGGGAAGCCGAGCTGGGACTCAGGCTGGAATATGTCCGGATCGATTACCAGGTGAATCCCAACCACAATACCTACAAAAGCGATGGGTATGACTACACACAACCCTTCCCCAATTTTCGGCTGGCCTACAAGATCAACGATGAAAACAAACTGTCGTTGTTTTACAACCGGCGGGTGGACAGGCCCAATGAAGTGGATATCCGCATTTTTCCCAAATACGACGATGCCGAAATCATCAAAGTGGGCAACCCTGCTCTGCGCCCGCAATTCACAAACTCGATTGAGCTGGGCCACAAAACCAGTTGGGCAAACGGGTATTTGTACTGGGCAGCTTATCACCGTTTTGCCGACGCCACCATCACCCGCATCTCAAGTATTGCTGCTAACAGCCGTTTGATTTACGCCATTTTTCAAAACGCGGGGAAAAGCTACAATTCAGGCTTGGAAATGGTGCTCAACCAGGCTGTTTCGAAAGAGTACTCCATTACTGTCAATGCAAATGTGTATTACAACCGGATCGATGCCTTTCAGGTCAAAAATCTTTATCCGGTTGCCAATACATTCTCGGCTGGCCAGCAATCGATTGTTTCGGGCAATGTGAAAATAAACAACAACTTCCGTTTGCCCTCCAGCGTAGAAATGCAGCTGACGGCAGTCTACCTGGCACCGGATATCATACCGCAAGGCAGAATCGCACAACGCTTCTCATTGGACGCCGGACTTAAAAAAACCGTCCGGAAAGGCAAAAGCGAATGGTTTGTCAACGCCACTGATCTTCTCAATACGATGGTTATCAAAAAGACCATACAGGGAAACGGGTTCAGCTATAGTGGTGCAGACTATTATGAAACTCAGACCATTCGCCTGGGCTATAACCATAAATTCTAATATATGGCCAAAAGATATGGCCAAATGGATAGTTGTTTTATTTACCCATACTCTTACTCCTATACATTTGCTCCTGAGCATATATACTCTTACAAAGGCCACCATGTATGTTAAAAAATGCCTGTACTGCACAGGCATCGGCAGGATCAAATCTTTTCATGGGGAAAAGCCAAAACAGAACAGCTTCCAACCAACCGGTTGTTTTTTATTTTTCCGACTCATGTAGGTCCTTTTAGGATGCTTATCCTAACATTTATGCCATGACAGTGTAAAAAATTATCAGACTGACATCAACAGACAGAAAGCAGGAATGAGCTTAACTTTAACCATTATATTTTTAGTAAGTTTCCTGGCAGTTTCCATTAGTGCGATTTGTGGTGGCGGTGCCGGACCAATGCTTAGTCCCATTCTTGGACAATTATTACCGGTTAGTCAGTTTCCTTCGGCATTATCTATCGGAAGCTTTACAAGCTTGGCTTCGAGACTTGTTGTTTTTAGAAAAAGTATTTGTTGGCCTATTGTAAGATATTTTGTTCCGGCCGCTTTGCCAGCCGTTTGGTTGGGTGCCTGGTTACTCAGATATGTAAACCCGGTATATTTGGAAATTGCAATGGGATTGTTCTTATTCAGCAATCTGACCTTTCTTTTCAAGGAACCAAAGGAAATGAGCAGCACCGAAAAACCAAAGAACTTTATTTTGGTACTTATCGGCTTTTCCGCAGGACTTTTATCCGGACTTACAGGTGCCGTTGGGCTGCTTTTTAACCGTTTTCACTTGCGCTACCAACTATCAAAAGAAGAGATTGTAGCCACCCGGGCCGCCAATGAAATCATTTTGCATCGTGTGAAAATAGTCTTGTATTCCCTGTTTGGTTTACTATCCATGAAAGCGGCTTGTATCGGTATTGTCGTAGCTGTGTCTGCCATATTTTCTACTTGGTCAATGAAATGGATTCTACCTAAATTGAGCGAAAAAACATTTAAAAAAATCGGGTACTTTGCAATGGTTCTTTCCGGTTTGGCGCATTGAAGTCAATGATCGGGGGCTATTAGTCCAAGGGTCGAATCCTACCCGGGTAATCAGCTCCAAAGACAGCATTGAGCAGATTTGCCATGTCTTGATGCAATCCAAAAAAGTCCGTTATCAGGATATTAATTTTAAGTCTACTAAAGGGCTGGTTGATATTTACCTTTACTACAAAGATGGCGACGACTACCGCTTTAGCTACACACAGACTACTCAGAACGGTGGTATTGTACGCTATGGTGACAACTTTGAGCTGCGTAATGACGAGTTGATCAATTATCTTTGGTATAATACCCAAAACGAGAAACAACTTGTAAAACCAACGCATTGACTCTTTAAGAACATGTTTAAATTTTGAAAAAAGGCATCGGTAGCATACTTTGTTAGTGACCAAACCAATAAAGTTATGCAAACACAGTATGAACTGTTAACCGATGCCCAATGGCAAATTATTGAACAAGTTTTGAAAGACCAACGCAAACGTAAATATAGTTTGCGTCAGGTAATCGATGGTATTCTGCAAGTGTTGCGCACCGGCACACAGTGGCGTAATTTGAAAAACACGCTTGTGCCCTGGCGGTGTGTTTATTATTACTTTCGCAAATGGAAAGGAGATGGCACTTTGGAAAGACTCAACGCCACTTTGAACCAAAAAGAACGGGAAAGACAAGGCAAAGCACCCACGCCAAGCCTTTTATGTATTGATTCTCAGTCGGTTAAGAGTGTTGCCTTTGTCAGTAAAGACAAAGGTATTGATGGCAATAAATGTGTCAATGGTCGTAAAAAGCATTTGATTGTTGATACGCTGGGTTTGATTTGGGGCGTGGTTGTACACGCGGCTGACATTGCCGATGGGGCTAAAGCCCACTTATTGGTCGAGCATTGCTTAGGCTACTTGGATCGAATGGAAAAAGTTCTGGTTGACCATGCCTACAAAAATGTGTTCTATGACTGGGTGTGTGACAATATTACGGGTTTAGAAGTTGAATTTTCAGCCAAGCCACCCAACGAGCAAGGATTTGTACCCGTCAAGTGGCGGTGGGTTAATGAGCGTACGTTTGCCTGGTTTAACTTCTTTCGTCGCCACGCCAAAGACTATGAAAAAACACCACAAAGCACTGAGGCATGGGTCTTGTGGGCTAATTGCCAAATTATTCTCAACCGGATTTGAGTTTTACCTTACTTAATTTTTAAACATACTCTAAGGATGATTCGACTTAGCTTAGCAACCAAAAAAGGAAACCAGATAGGTGCTGTATCCTTTGGGCTAGTCCTTTTGATAGGTACTCTGTTAATTTACCAGGACAGTATGGGATTAAGCATTGCTTTTGTTATATGCACATTGATGTATGCAGCTCCCAAAGTGGTATCCAATGAAATTCTTTTGGATACAAGTAGACAGCAGTTTATCATCAGAAATAGTTTACGCAAGGACACGTATATTCCATCCAGTAAGTTTGAGCGTCTGTCAATACGAACACCCATGCTTTCCATCCTTAAACTTCATTTTGACGATGGAAAAGTGTATTCATTTAAGCCCTCCCTAGTGGGAATAAATGTTTTCAGCAATAAAAATCTGACTGACAAGATGGAAGAGCTTAGCTGCGTGATAAGGAATCATTTGTAACAGATAGTAGCAATGAAGAAAAGGCAATTGAGAAACACGATAATTTAATGATTTACACAGATTTAAACTACTATTATGTATTTAATGGAAGCTTCACACTTGGTCTCTGACTAACAAATAAAGTCACTTTATATAAAGACGTTGAGATTAGTTTTATTCGCCTGCCTATCCCCGGGGCGCATAATACATAATGCATACCCCGGCAATGGCAATCAATGCGCCCAGGATATCGTATTTGTCAGGCACGAAATTGTCAAACCAGTACGCCCATGAAATTGAGAGCAAAATGAAGAAAGCCCCGTAGGTGGCATATACCCGGCCAAAACCAGAGGGTTGCCAGGTGGCCACCACTCCGTAACAAGCCAGAATGAGTGCCCCCAGCAACCCATACCAGAACGGCTTGCCTTCCCTGAGCCACTGCCAGATCAGAAACCCTCCTCCGATTTCACAAATGCCCGCCAGTATAAAGACGGCAATGGTTTTAAGAATAATCATCTGGCGCAAAAGGTAAAAATATGGATATAGTAAAGATAAGCACATCAAAGATAAGCACAGCTGTCAAGTAAGCTATTTTTCGGCATGATAAAAGGCCGCCTTTTCCAATTAAAGACAGCCTTTACGTGCACGCATCGTTTCCTTACAGTTCGATTTCCTGGTCGATGAATGCCTGGGCACCTTCCGGACCGGTAATGTGTAACCATACTGACGGGGTCGCTTTGGCATTTGCCGCAGGGATCAGTATGGCAAAATCAAAAAAATCACAGCACATCCGTTCAGTTCTGATAAACTCAGTCAGCTCGTCAAGCAATGATTCATTGCCTGAAAACCGGTAGGCATAGCCATTGGTCAGCGGTTTCTTTTCCACTATCTGCTTGCGTAAACTCGTAATCACGGTTTGCTTGCGCGCCTGCAACTCGGGTGTAGTCAGTTTGCAATGCAGGGAAGATTCCTTTGAATCAGAAATCGTTTCAGTACTTGTCATGGATACAGTGGAGGTTAATGGGAATGAACGTGTTGATTTTGGCGCGGTTCCCACCCGCGATTGGGAGCTACAGCAGCTTTGACTGCAATCGCCCGCATTCGTTGTTTTTTTCGTTGTTTGTTGGGCCATACTTGCGTGAATCATGCCCAGGCAAAAGCCCAGGCCCATCAGGATGTTGAATACAGGCTTCATATTACCGTGCAGATTCAGGGTTGGTTTGATTCACCGAAGCAGTGGTCGTACCATCCTGACAGGTGCAATCGACCGAGCAGGATTGACCTTGGGTATCAGAACCGCTTGTACAGCTGGCGGACTGCGTTGAGCGGGCTCGTTTGCGCAGCATGGCCAGGGCGAGCAGCCCCACAGAGGCAATCAGGAGAGCCAATCCTATCTTTTCCAGATAGACGGCCAGCAGCGAAAAAGCACTGATTCCGGCCAGCGTTCCCACGATCGGAAGCGCGCAGCAAAGGGCACAAAGCCCGATTCCGGCAAAACCCAGTTTTGTAAACCAGAGAGCCGGGCGATTTTTTTGATTTGTTTGCATTGACATGGAAGGAAATGTTACATTTGACAAAGGTTACATTTGAACCGGATCAAAGATAAACACTGGAGTATACTCCACTGTCAAGCATAATTTTCAAAAAAGTCAAACGCCTTATACACAATATCTGTTACACAAACGCCCATGTTGATCGGTGAACTATCCAAACGAAGTGGCTTGTCGCGTGATACGATTCGTTTTTATGAAAAACAGGGGTTGATCTCGGTCGGTAAAAAACAGCGCCGGTTCAACAACTATAAGGAATACTCCCAATCCACACTGGAGCGGCTGATGCAAATCCAGCGCATCAAAGGCTTTGGGTTTACCCTGACCGAAACGGCTGCCATGCTCGAACGGATCGAGGATAACCAGGCTTCGTGCACCCATGTCTCCGAGCAGGTGACGGAAAAGGTTTCGCTCATCGACCGGAAGATAGAAGAGCTTACCCGCCTCCGGCAGCAGATGCTTTCAGGGGTAGACCAATGCCAGAGCTGCTGCGATACGGTAGCGGAAACGGAAAACTGCCCCATCTTTGTCAGCGATGCCTTTGGGGTAAAACAGTAAAGGGGGATTGTAGAAAGTTAGTCTGCCTGAAAGCTGCCCGTCGTGCTATAAGTACAAAAACAAGTCCCTTACTTCATTGATCAGGCTGTTAAACGCGGGCATTTTTTTGATATCGGGTTGCCAGGCCAGGCCGCGTTCAATCAAATCGAAGGTGTGTTTGATTTTTGCCCCGGGAATGATGTTATTCTGCGCATCCCGGTCGCGACCCATGATCCACAGGGTATCGGCAATTGCGGCAGTTGAGACAATGTCGTGTGAGACGATAATGATCGTATTGTGCTCGTGCATGTTGGCAATCTCACCAATCATCTCGCTCACCTCTTCAACCATGTTAATGTCCAGTCCCGAAAACGGCTCGTCCATCAAAAGAAAGTTTTCCGAACACAGCAGTTGCTGGGCAATGGCAATGCGTTGCTTCTGACCACCCGAAAGCTGGGCCGGGTATACATTGGCATGCTGGCGCAGATGAAACCGGTCGAGCATGGCCATGATTCTCTCTTTCCGCTCACCGGCACTGGTGATATTCTTTTTTGCGGCAATCTCCAGGTTACCCATCACCGTGCGGTGATTGAACAGCGGATAGTTTTGCTGCACTACCCCCATCCGGCCAGCAGATACAGGCTTTTGATCCTGACCGATGTACACATTGCCAGCAGTAGGTTTCAACAGGCCGGCCATGATCTCAAACAGCTTGGTCTTGCCCACGCCCGATGGTCCCAGAAAGCCCACAATCTGCCCCTGGGTCATGCCCGGACGGACAATGTTTTTTACCTGGGCATTTACCTGGTCCAGAATGCGGTTGCCTCCCAAAGTCAGGCTGACGTTGTCAATCTTTAGAATGCATTCGTTTTTGGAGTGGATCGGATGGGTATGCATAAACGTAACCAATCAAGTGGAGAACAACGTGTGGGTAATGAGTATTGTACTGGAATCAAAAACAAGTCGGAAAACTTTTCCTGCGGGTACTTATTTTTCTACGGTCAAAGAACTGTAAGGGAAGAAGAACTCCTTCATCTGCCCAATGGCCCAGTCCAGGAAAATACCAATGATCAGAATGGTGAGCTGAATGGCAAACACCGCATCCAGGTGCAAATATTTTTGCTGATTGATCAGCATTACGCCTACCCCGCCTTCCGACCGAACGATGCCTTCGACCAGCGTGAGCATGGTCCAGCTGATGGCAAAAGTCTGGCGAATCACCTCAAACACCTGATCAAAACGGCCCAGAATGATGACTTCCCAGACCACCTGCCATTCACTCATACGTAGGGTGCGGGCATGGTAAAACTCATGCTTGGGCACCGACTGAATAATGGAAACCATTGAGGTGACAAAGAAAACCGTAATGCCAAACACCAGCAGCGATGTTTTCAGGCTGTTGCCACCGCTGGTTAGTTGTGTAAAAACAAACGATAAGCCGACCAGAGTCAGGAAACGGCCTTTGGAAACCAGAAATCCCAGTGGTTTGAAAAACGGAATTACCGTTGCATAGGAAACCAGCAGAGAGATAATAATGGCAATAAACATTGATTTCAGGCAAAGCCATGTGCTGGTCCAGATTTCGTAGGCAAAGTTTTGCTCAGAAAACAAGCGGCCCAACGCCTGTAGAATCTCAACGGGTGTGGGAATGATGGTGGATTTGCTCAGAAACCACAGGACCAGAAGAATCACCACCTGAATGGCAACCATCAGGGTAAGCGTCGAGCGGCTATTGCGGGCGTTTGGAGTAAACAGTGGTTTAATCTTTTCAAACATAGGTTAGCAGATCAATAAAGGTATAAAGAGCGTTAGAAAAACGGGCAAAGCATCCCACTAAAATCATACACACCGTACTTTCGATGTATTACTTCTACTCGGATAGTTTTTAATGGCTTTTACCCGAAAAGGTAACTACTGGTAATTCGTAAATCACGATACGGTTTCTTGCAAATTCCTATCAGAAGGTACTATCAGAAGGTCCCAAAGTAAAAAACCATCTAACAGATGGCTCTTTACTCCTATACTCTAACTTACCAGCTGGATGTGCGGGTAAATTCTTGCTAAATATATTATATTTTAGTAGGTTCAGCGTCAAATTTGGTGAAAAGTAGTAAGAAACTTTGTTTGACTGAAACATTCATTTTGCTCTATAGTACTATTAGCGAAAACAATGTTTGTTCAGGTATGATCAATAACACTTCTTTCGGTATCTGTCCTTTATGCAAAAAAGCCAGCCAGAAAGTGCATAGTTACTACCAGCGCAAAGTCGGGGACTTACCCATTACCGGTAAATCCGTAAAAAATTCTATCCATACAAGAAAGTTTTTCTGCCTACAGGACTCTTGTTCCCGCAAAGTATTTGCTGAACGTTTCGGATCTTGCCTGAAGCCTTGGCAAAGAAGACTCGAGCAGTCAAATGGGCAGATACAGGCGATAGGTCTGAGTTGGGGAAGTAGGCCTGGGGCAAGGGTGTATTCATTGATTGGATTACCTTTCAGTGCTTCTACCCTGCTCAGAGTGATCAGAAAAGCAATTCTGCCAGAAGTGGTTACGCCTAAAGTTCTGGGAGTAGATGATTTTGCATTCGAAAAAGGTCATGGGTACGATCCTGATGGATGGACCTAAACGAGGTTTATCCTCGGGTCCGGAAAAGAGAGTACCGATTGATCTTCTACCAGATCGGGAAGGGAAAACATTGGAAGAAAGGTTAAATTCCCATTCGGCGTAGAAGTGGTTTCCAGAGACCGATCTGTTGTCTACGCTAATGCCATTACTACCGCTTGTCCTGCGAGTATTCAGGTAACTGATTGATGGCATTTACTTAAGAATTTATCAGCAAACCTGGAAAAGTTGCTCGACTCAGAACGACCTCTGATCAAGGAAGCGGCTCAGGAGTTGAGCCAACAAAAGGGGGAAGAACTGAAAACCCCTCTTTCTAACCACCCTTCACCTATAATGCCCTGTAGCGGCAGTAACCCTCAGCTCTGCAAACTTCCACTAGTGTCACAGGTACAGTTTCCACAGGTACGGCTGAAACGACTCCCAGCGAAAAACGTTACCAGTACTACAAACAGGTCGAACAGCTCAGCCAACAGGGTTATTCTATTAAGGGAATTGCTCGTCATCCGGGTATATCCCGCAATACGGTACGTAAATATCTGAGCCAGGCAAACTTTGCCGTGAAAACCAGGGTAAAACGCAATAACATAATCCAATCTGAAGATTATTTGCGCAAACGCGTGAATCAGGGCCAGAACTGCGTGTATACCCTTTATAACGAAACCAAACCCATGGGTTATAATGGTAACTGTACCAGGCTCATGGTTTTTATGGCTGCTTATCCCAGCTCACATTGCCCAGTGGGTGGATTATTACAACCATTTCAGTTATCATCTTTCAGTTATCATCTTTCAGTTATCATCTTTCAGTTATCATCTTTCAGTTATCATCTTTCAGTTATCATCTTTCAGTTATCATCTTTCAGTTATCATCTTTCAGTTATCATCT
>JAESGM010000255.1_pt1 | contig 87766 bp, 69 predicted proteins | sample 9269721 | NCBI WGS metagenome assembly JAESGM01 (sample SAMN15720920, study PRJNA650825) | algae metagenome | isolation source: Komarekiella atlantica HA4396-MV6 and co-occurring heterotrophs from... | place: USA: Theobald House, Kauai, HI | collected 2009-07-29 | reverse complement strand
CGCCATCATCCGGGACGGACAACCATGGCGCGAACAAACCGCTTGACCGCCAAGACAGTCGCTCACCCCTGCCCCTCTCCTTACAGGAGAGGGGTTCCCCGCGCCTTTCGACTGCCGTTTTCGCTTGATCCCCCCATGGCCCAAGCCGAGAATGCATAAATGATCAACCCCATCGCCGCCTGATATGAGCGCCCACACCCCGATGCGGCCCGAATCCCCCGGCGGCCTGATCGAGACCGATCAGCGCTCGCGCGAGATTTTTCGCCAGATCATCGACGGCTATCTTGCGACCGGCGAGCCGGTCGGCTCGCGCAACATCGCCCGCATGCTGCCGATGTCGCTCTCGCCCGCCACCGTGCGCAACGTCATGACCGATCTCGAGCTGGCGGGCCTGATCTATGCGCCGCACACCTCGGCGGGGCGCCTGCCAACGGAGAGGGGCCTGCGCTTCTTCGTCGATGCGATGATGGAGGTCGGCAATCTGACCTCCGACGAGCGCACCCGCATCGAGGCGCAGATGAAGGCCGCCGCCACCGGCCGCACGCTCGACGGCACCCTGACGGAGGCCTCTGCGCTGCTGTCGGGCCTCACGCGCGGAGCGGGCGTCGTCGTCACCACCAAGGCCAATGCGCGGCTGAAGCATATCGAGTTCGTCCGGCTCGATCCCGCCCGCGCGCTGGTCGTGCTCGTCGCCGATGACGGCACGGTCGAGAACCGCCTGCTGGCGCTGCCGCCCGGCCTGCCGGCCTCGGCGCTGACGGAAGCCGGCAACTTCCTCAACGCCCGCATTCTGGGGAAGACGCTGGAAGACCTGCGCCGCGAGATCGCCGAGCATCGCGCCCAGATGGAAGGCGAACTCGATGCGCTGACGGCGAGGCTGGTCGAGAGCGGCATCGCCACCTCGTCCGGGCCGTCGAGCGACCGCCATCTGATCGTACGCGGCCAGGCCAATCTGCTCGAGGATCTGAGGGCGCAGGAGGATCTCGAGCGCATCCGGATGCTCTTCGGCGATCTCGAGACCCAGACCGACGTCATCGACCTGCTCTCCCGCGCCGAGGCCGGCGACGGGGTTCGCATCTTCATCGGCTCGGAGAACAAGCTGTTCTCGCTGTCGGGCTCGTCGATGGTCGCCGCGCCCTTCCGCGACGCCGAACAGCGCATCGTCGGTGTCGTCGGCATCATCGGACCGACGCGACTGAACTACGCCCGCATCGTGCCGATGGTGGATTATACCGCCAAGGTCGTCGGACGGCTGTTGGATGGATCGCGGTGAGGGTGGCGATTAGCGATACCCATGCTACCTATCAATGATAGGTAGCAATGTGGAGCAGGCCATGAGCACAGCGAAGCGTAAGACGCCGAAAGTCGTCGCTCCTACTCCGGACCAAGCCAAAATCTTCTGGACCGGCCGTTCGCAGGCGGTCCGTCTGCCGAAGGAGTTTCGTTTCGAAGGCGATGTCGTCCGCATTAGGCGAGAGGGACAAAAGGTAATCCTTGAGCCCGTCGAGGCTGAGTGGGCTTGGCTAAAGGACGTCATCGGTGAACTCGATCAGGATTTCCTTGACGCGATCAACGAGGAGGTCCCGCAACAGGAGCGGCCGGAACCCGACGACTTTTTCAAATGAGGTTCTTGCTGGATACCAACGCTGTCTCGGCGCTCTTCCTCGGCAATCCGGTCTTCCTTGGTCATCTTGAATCGCATCCCGTCATCGACGTGGCGCTTCCCACCATCGTCACCCACGAACTGTTTTACGGTGCGTTCCATGGGGCAAAGCGCAATGACACGCTACGGCGTATCGACCGCTTGCCGTTCGCCCGGCTTGACTTCACCGACGCCGACGCCCGCCGCGCCGGCGAGGTCCGCGCCGCTTTGCGCGCTCGCGGCACGCCGATCGACCCCTATGACGTGCTGATCGCCGGCCAGGCGCTGGCGCGCGGGCTGATCCTCGTCACCAACAACGTCGCGGAATTTGCGCGCGTCGAGGGGCTCCGCGTCGAGGACTGGCAGCGCTGATCTGGCGAAGCGGATTGGCATCGCCCGCACATCGGGCTAACGCTTCCCGTGAAAATCACCTGCGAGACCGCCATGACCGACACCTTGCCCGACCGCCTCTCCTCCAATCCCAACAGCCCGTTCTATGACGAGGAGCTGCTGTCGCGCGATGTCGGCATCCGCTTCAAGGGCGTCGAGAAGACCAATGTCGAGGAGTACTGCGTCAGCGAGGGTTGGGTCCGCCTCACCGCCGGCAACGCCAAGGACCGCTTCGGCAACCCGATGACGGTCAAGCTCAAGGGCGAGGTCGAGCCCTATTTCCGCAAGGCCGAATGACGGACTTCTGCATCCAGCTTCACCCTGACCGCGCCGGAGATATCGGCCTCGCCCCGATCATCGCGCGGATCGAGAGCGTCGTCTCGGCGAGCCCGTTGGTCAGGCGTTTCGCCGTCGTGGATGGCGAGGGCTTTTCCAATCTGATGCTGCAGACGGATGAGCCGTCGGCGCTCTGGACGCTTCTGCGCGCCAAATTCTTCGCCGACGATGCGGCGGATAGGCCGTTGCGTCGCTGCAGCATGGTATTGTGCGAGGGTCTGCGGGGTTGGGACGACTATCGCATTCTGCATCATTTCGACGAGACGCAGCCGCTCGATCCCCTTCCAGAAAATTGAAGCGCAGGATCAGTCCAGCGCTTTGTAGAAGAACGTCGAGCCGCAATCGGCCCCGTCCGGCATCAGCGCGAAGCGCGGGATGGTGCCGACCTCGGTCCAGCCGAGTCTGCCATAGAGCCGCCGCGCCGCGCTGTCGGCATCGGTGTCGAGCACCAGCAGCGTCCGGCCCGCCTCGCGCGCCGCGGCCTCGGCCGCCTGCATCAGCGCCTCGCCCAGCCCCTGCCGGCGGGCGCTGGAATGCACCAGCACCTTAGCGATGTCGGCCCGATGCGGCTGGTTCGGCTTGCCGATCAGATGCAGCTGCGCCGTGCCGACGATCTCGCCGGCGCGCCGCGCCGCGAACAGGATGACGCGGCCCGCCGCGACATCGCGCGCGACGCCATCCCAGAACGTCTCGAAATCGGCATGCGTGTTCCAGTGCATGAAACCCAGCGAAGCGCCGTCGGCGACGCAATCGGCCAGTAGGCGGGCCAGCGCCGGAACGGCCTCTCTCGCAGCGGCGGCCGGCAGCGTCTCGATCGCGATCACATCCGCTTCAATCATGGGCGTCCCTCGAAGGCTGGTCTGTCATGGCCCGTCAGCACGACCGCGTAGCGGGCCGGCCGCTGGCCCGGATTGTGATAGGCGATCGGCCCGTCGAGCAGCATCTGCAGGCAATCGCCCGCCTTCAGGTGATGCGTCGCCTCGCAAAGCGTCACGACCATCTCGCCCTCCAGCACCCAGATCTGCTGGTCGAGACGCTGCGTCGCGCGCGGCGCTTCCAGCAGCACCCGCCCGCCCGGCGGCATTTCGACCTCGACGATCTCGATCCGCGAGCCCGTGCCGGGCGGCGAGACGCTGCGCCGGACATAGCCGCTGCCGGGGTCGGTCCAGAGCGGCTGCTCGGCCCGCCGCGCCAGCGGGCGGGCGTCCGCCTCCTCCCGGAACAGCACCGACAGCATGGTGCCCAGACCGGCGCAGACCCGGTCGAGCAGGGCAGCGGTGGGGCTCGACTCCCCGCGCTCGACGCGCGAAATCATCGCCCTGCTGACGCCCGAGCGCTCGGCCAGCTGGTCGAGCGTCAGGCCGCCCGCGAGGCGCAGGGCCCTGATCCGCGCGCCGAGGCGCTGGTCCAGTTCGAGATCGACCATGGTCTCCATGTCAATCACTCTATTCCAGGATATAAGAATTTCAAGATCAGATCATGGAAATTGGTGGTCTGCTTGGGCGCGCGCGCTGCTCCGCCGATGTGATCGCGGACGGCGCGCTCGTGACGCGCCGTGAACGCGGCTTTCACTACATTTTCAATTGACGCGTCGGTTTCGACGGCCGAGGTCGCCGGATTTGCGGAAAAGTCACGGGTTTGACGGCGTCATCATCGTCAAAGGACGCCGTCAACGGCGCCGGTCGCGGGCAAGCGGCAGAGGGGAGGGCGGCCATGAACAGGGGACTTGAGTTTCTCGGGCGCTCCGTCGTCCGTTTCATCACCCGCAACCGGCAGGAGGCCGGTCCGGTCGACGCCAAGGCGCTGGCGCGGCTGAACAACGCGCTTCGACCGGGCGACGTGCTGCTGGTCGAGGGCGGCATGAAGGTCTCGACCGCGATCAAGTATCTGACCCAGTCGACCTGGTCGCATGCGGCGCTCTATGTCGGCGACACCGGCCAGTTCAGCGAGCAGGGCGAGCCGCTGGTGCTGGCCGAGGTCGAGATCGACGTCGGCTGCGTGCTCTCGCCCTTGTCCAAATACGGCGCCTTCGGCACCCGCATCTGCCGGCCGCAGGGGCTCGACGCACGCGGCCGCGAAACCGTCGTCGCCTTTGCGCTCGGCCGGCTCGGCACGCAATACGACCTCAAGAACATCATCGACCTGCTGCGCTGGCTGGTGCCGCTGCCCTGGGTGCCCTCGCGGCTGCGCCGGCGCATGATCGCGCTCGGCTCGGGCGACCCGACGCGGGCGATCTGCTCGACCATGATCGCCCAGGCCTTCGAGGCGGCGCGCTATCCGGTTCTGCCGACGGTCGAATACGCGCAGGCGATGGACGAGGACGACGCGCAGGAGATCCTGCATATCCGGCATCACTCGCTCTACATGCCGCGCGATTTCGACATCTCGCCCTATTTCGCCGTGGTCAAGCCGACGCTGGAGGCGGGCTTCGACTATCGCGCGCTGACCTGGGCGAAGCCAGCCTTGGCCGAGAGCCCTGAGCACGCGCCGAATTCCGCAGTGCAACTGGCCTGAAAGCCGCAGGCGCGCCCCGCCTGCGCCATCGCAAACCCTTGGCGCAGTGCGGCAACGCTGCTATCTGCGCCCGATGAGCACCCAGAGCTTCGACAACATCCGCAATTTCTCGATCGTGGCCCACATCGACCACGGCAAGTCCACGCTGGCCGACCGGCTGATCCAGCAGACCGGCACGGTCGCGGCGCGCGACATGAGCGAGCAGATCCTCGACTCGATGGACATCGAGAAGGAGCGCGGCATCACCATCAAGGCCCAGACCGTGCGGCTCGATTATCGGGCGCAGGACGGCAAGGATTATGTCCTGAACCTGATGGACACGCCGGGCCATGTCGACTTCGCCTACGAGGTCTCGCGCTCGCTGGCCGCCTGCGAGGGCTCGCTGCTGGTGGTCGACGCCTCCCAGGGCGTCGAGGCGCAGACGCTGGCCAATGTCTACCAGGCGCTCGACGCCAACCACGAGATCGTCACCGTCCTGAACAAGATCGATCTTCCGGCCGCCGAGCCCGAGCGCATCAAGCAGCAGATCGAGGATGTGATCGGACTCGACGCCTCGGAGGCCGTGCCGATCTCGGCCAAGACCGGCCTCAACATCGAGGGCGTGCTGGAGGCGATCGTACTGAGGCTCCCCGCGCCCAAGGGCGACAAGGATGCCCCGCTCAAATGCCTGCTGGTCGATAGCTGGTACGACGCCTATCTCGGCGTCGTCGTGCTGGTGCGCGTCATCGACGGCGTTCTGAAGAAGGGCATGACCATCAAGATGATGCGCGCCAACGCCTCCTACGGCGTGGACCGCGTCGGCGTGTTCAAGCCCAAGATGCTGGAGGTCAAGGAACTCGGCCCCGGCGAAGTCGGCTTCTTCACCGCCTCGATCAAGGAGGTCGCCGACACCGCGGTGGGCGACACCATCACCGACGACCGCAAGCCGACGGCGCAGGCGCTGCCGGGCTTCAAGCCGGTGCAGCCGGTGGTGTTCTGCGGCATCTTCCCGGTCGACGCCGCCGATTTCGAGACGTTGCGCGGCGCGATGTCGAAGCTGCGCCTGAACGACGCCTCGTTCAGCTACGAGATGGAGACCTCGGCCGCGCTCGGCTTCGGCTTCCGCTGCGGCTTCCTCGGCCTGCTGCATCTGGAGATCATCCAGGAGCGGCTGGAGCGCGAGTTCAACCTCAACCTGATCTCGACGGCGCCCTCGGTCGTCTATCATCTCAAGCTGCGCGACGGCACGGTGCTCGAACTGCACAACCCGGCCGACATGCCGGACGTGATGAAGATCGAGACCATCGAGGAGCCTTGGATCCGCGCCACCATCTTCACGCCCGACGAATATCTCGGCTCGGTGCTGAAGCTCTGCCAGGACCGTCGCGGCCTGCAGATCGATCTCGGCTATGTCGGCTCGCGCGCCAAGGTCGTCTACGACCTGCCGCTGAACGAGGTGGTGTTCGACTTCTATGACCGGCTGAAGTCGATCTCGAAGGGCTACGCCTCCTTCGACTACCAGATCACCGACTATCGCGAGGGCGACCTCGTGCGCATGTCGATCCTGGTCAATGCCGAGCCAGTCGACGCGCTCTCGATGCTGGTCCACCGCTCGCGCGCCGACGCGCGGGGTCGCGCCATGTGCGAGAAGCTCAAGGACCTGATCCCGCCGCACATGTTCCAGATCCCGGTTCAGGCCGCGATCGGCGGCAAGATCATCGCCCGCGAGACCATCCGGGCGTTGCGCAAGGACGTCACCGCCAAATGCTATGGCGGCGACGCGACGCGCAAGCGCAAGCTTCTGGAGAAGCAGAAGGAAGGCAAGAAGAAGATGCGGCAGTTCGGCAAGGTGGAGATTCCGCAGGAAGCCTTCATCGCCGCGCTCAAGATGGACAGCTGAGCGGGTATTCTCCGGCTTCCAAACATTTTCCCGTCATTCCGGAGCTGCGCCGCTTGCGCGGCTTGTCCGGAATGACGGCGTCCGCTGTCTTCGAGCGCCGCCGGCGCTACGCCAGCGCCGCTTCCCGTGTCTCGGCGTCGATCAGGAATGCCGCGATCGCGCCGGCGAGCAACAGGACCGCGAACAGCGCGATCGCGGTCGCAAAGCTCTGCGCGATCACCAGGGCCACGGCCGAGGGCGCGAGCAGCCCGCCCAGCCTCGCCATCGCGCCCGCCGCGCCCATGCCGGTGCCGCGCAGGCTCGTCGGGTACAGCTCCGGCGTGAAGGCGTAGAGCGCCCCCCAGGTGCCGAGCAGCGCGAAGCTCATCAGCAGGATCGAGGCGCCGATCACGGTCGCGCTGCCGGCGCCGACGAAGAGCGCGCAGCCGGCGGCGCTGAGCAGCAGGAAGCCGATCAGGGTCGGCCGCCGCCCCCATCGCTCGACGCCATAGGCCGCGAGCGCATAGCCCGGAATCTGCGCCAGGGCGACGATGACGAGGAAGCCGTAGCCGCGCACGAAGCCGAAGCCCTCGCCGGCGAGCCGGGCCGGCATCCAGGTGAAGACGCCGTAATAGGAGACCGAGACCAGGAACCAGATGGCGAGGATCAGCCCGGTGCGCCGGCGCAGCTCGGGCGAGAGGAGGCTCGCCCCGGGGTCGGCCCGTGGCACGGTGACCGTCGTGCCGGGCGGCAGCTCCGCCTGGCCGTTCGCTCGCAGCATCTGGTTGAGGACGCCGCGCGCCTCCTCGTTCCGGCCTTCCTTGAGCAGGTACATCGGCGATTCCGGCACCCAGAAGCGCAGCCAGATGCCGATCAGCGCCGGAAAGGCGGTGACCGCGAAGATCCAGCGCCAGGCGTCGGCGACCCCGGCTACGCTCGCCGCCCAGGCCGCGAGCGCGACGACGATGGTGCCGACCGCCCAGAAGCCTTCGAGCATGACGAGCCAGCGCCCGCGATTCTTCGGCGGCAGGAACTCGGCCATCATCGCGTAGTCGACCGGCAAGGTGCCGCCGACCGCCATGCCGGTCAGGAAGCGCAGCGCCAGCAGGATGCCGAAGGAGGGCGCGAAGACCGAGAGCAGTCCGAACACGGCGTCGCAGGCGACGGTGATCAGCAGCACGCGCCGGCGGCCGTAGCGGTCGGCGAGGCGGCCGAACAGGGCGGCGCCGATCAGCATGCCGAGGAAGAACAGCGTGCCGGTCTGCAGTGCCTGCGGCACCGAAAGCCCGAATGTCGCAGCGATCGAGGCAGCGGTGAAGCCGACCGCCAGCACCTGCATGGCGTCCGCGGCCCAGACCAGCCCGAAAATGCCGAGCAGCCGGCGCTGGAACGGGCCGGTGCCAGCGGTCGTGAGGGCGCTTTCGATGGGGATGCTCATGGCGGGCTCTTTCTCCGGACAGTCCGGCCGCATGGATTTCAGATGGCGACCCCGCGCCCGCGCAGCTCCGCACGCAGATCGATCGGCTCGACGAAATGCACGCCCTGCATGCCGACGGCCCGCGCGCCTTCGACGTTCTTGGCGCTGTCGTCGATGAAGATGCAGTCGCCGGCATCGAGCCGGTAACGCTCCAGCAGCACTTTGTAGATCGCCGGATCGGGCTTGAGCAGGCGCTCATGGGCCGAGACGATCACGCCGTCGAAGCTCTGCAGGAAGGGGAAGCGGATCAGGCATTCCGCCCATTTCTCGCGTGAGAAATTGGTGATGGCATAGACCGGCTCGCCCTTCGCCTTGAGATCGGCCAGCACCGCGACACTGTCCTCGATCGTCGCCGGCACCGTCTCGTGCCAGCGTTCGTCGAAAGCTCTGATCTCGACCTCCCATTCCGGGTGGGCGGCGACCAGGGTCGCCACGGCCTCGGCCCAGGGCCGGCCGCGATCCTGCTCGAGATTCCAGGCGGCGGTGCAGACATTCTGCAGGAACCAGCCGCGCTTGGCATCGTCCGGGATCAAGTCACGGTAGAGATGGAACGGGTCCCAGCGCAGCAGGACATTACCGACATCGAAGACGACGACAGGGCGGGTCGAAGGCATGGGCGGTCCGTTCCGGGCGATGGGTGCCGCAAGGCTCACGCCCTTGTGTGCAGACGTGCGAGACAGAGGCAAGGGCTCTCGCGTATTCCGGGCATGCAAGGGCCGAGAACGGCATGATATCGAGAACGGCATGACATCATGGTTGCCATGGCTGGACCGGCAGGGCCGGTTCTCGGGGCTGCGCGCGGCGGCCTTCGCGCTGGTGCTGCTGCCGGCGCTCTGGCTCGCCTTCGATGCCTGGACCGGCCAGCTCGGCTCCAAGCCCTGGACGCGGGCGGTGCATGACACCGGCACCTGGGCGATGCGCCTGCTCATCGTCACGCTCGCGATCTCGCCGCTGCGTCGCATCCTCGACTGGGGCAAGCTCCTCGGCATCCGCCGCATGCTCGGCCTGTCGGTGATGTTTTACGGCCTCGCCCACCTTCTGCTCTATTGCATCGATCTCGGCTTCGACGGCGGGCTGATCGTCTCGGAGATCGTCAAGCGCTTCTACCTGCTCGTCGGCATCACCACGCTCACCGGCCTCATTGCGCTCGGCGTGACCTCGACCGACGGCATGATCCGGCGCCTGGGCGCCGCCCGCTGGCAGCGCCTGCACAATCTGGTCTACGCCATCACCGCGCTCGCCCTGCTGCATTTCGCCCTGCAATCGAAGATCGACGTCACGCAGCCGGCCTTGATGGCCGGGCTTTTCGCGCTGCTGATGCTCTATCGCCTGCTGCCCAGGCTCGGCGTCGTACTCGATCCGGGGCGTCTCGCCCTCGTCGCCCTCGCCGCCGGCTTGCTGACCGCGCTCGGCGAAACCGCCTGGTATGCCTTCGCCACCGGCGTCCCGGCCTGGACGGTGTTCCAGGCCAATGCCGATATCGTCGTCTATGGCGGCTGGGAAACCCTGCGGCCCGGCCACTGGGTCGCCTTCGCCGGGCTCGTCGTCGCTGCCGCGTCGCTGTTTCGTGCGTCCGGAGCCCGCCGGACGGGACGTCGCCCGCGCCCAAGGGAAGGGCTTTCCCCGCAGGCCGGTGGTTGACGGCAAATCATTCCGCCTTGATGGTTGGCAGCAGGTTGGAGACGCTCTAACCCTTAGATATGCCGGACGATCCCCAAGCGCAGCCCGTCGCCGATGTCGCCGCCGCCGAGCTCGCTTCGGAAGGCGTGGTCCCCCCGCCCGGGCCGGTTTCGCCCTTCGTGCCGCTGCAGCAGCCGATTTTCCGCGCGGTCTGGTTCGCCAGCCTCGCCTCGAATTTCGGCGGCCTGATCCAGGCTGTCGGCGCCTCCTGGATGATGACCTCGATCGCCGATTCGGCGGATATGGTCGCGCTCGTCCAGGCCTCCACCACCTTGCCGGTGATGCTCTTCTCGCTCGCGACCGGCGCGATCTCGGATAATTTCGACCGGCGCCGGATCATGCTGACCGCGCAGCTCTTCATGTTCGCGGTCTCGGTCGGGCTCGCGGTCTCCGCCTGGTTCAATCTGCTGACGCCTTGGCTGCTGCTGAGCTTCACCTTCCTGCTCGGCTGCGGCACGGCGCTCAACAACCCGGCCTGGCAGTCCTCTGTCGGCGACATGGTCCCGCGCCGCGACGTGCCGGCTGCCGTGACGCTGAACAGCGTCGCCTTCAACATCGCCCGCAGCGTCGGCCCGGCGATCGGCGGCATCATCGTCGCGGCCTCCGGCGCGGTCGCCGCCTTCATCATCAACGCGCTGAGCTATATCGGGCTGATCGCGGTGCTCGCGCGCTGGGAGGCGCCCAAGGTCGAGCGCCTGCTGCCGCGCGAGACGCTCTGGATCGCGATGGGCGCCGGCGTTCGCTATGTCGCGATGTCGCCGAACATCCGCAGCGTCCTGCTGCGCGGCTTCTGCTTCGGCTTCGGCGGCATCGTCGCCCTGGCGCTGCTGCCTCTGATCGCGCGCGATCTGGTCCGCGGCGGCCCGCTCACCTTCGGCATCATGCTCGGCGCCTTCGGCGTCGGCGCGGTCGGTGGCGCCTTCATGAGCGCCAGGCTGCGCCGGATGCTGTCGACCGAGGCTCTGGTCCGCGCCACCTTCGCCGCCTTCGCGGTGGCGGTCGCGATCATGGGCGTCAGCACGGCGCTGCCGCTCACCTTGCTCGCGCTCTGCATCGCCGGCGGCTGCTGGGTCATGACGCTCTCGACCTTCAACGCCACGGTCCAGCTCTCCGCGCCGCGCTGGGTCGTCGGGCGGGCGCTCGCGCTCTACCAGATGGCGACCTTCGGCGGCATGGCGGCCGGTAGCTGGGCTTGGGGCCGCGCGACCGTGGAGCTTGGCACAGAGCAGGCTCTGCTGATCGCCGCGCTGGCGCTGGTCGCGGGCGGGGCGCTCGGCCTGCGCTACAAGCTGCCGCCGCTCGAGGCGCTGAATCTCGATCCGCTCAGCCGCTGGCAGGAGCCCAAGGTCGCCGTCGATATCGAGCCGCGCAGCGGGCCGATCATCGTGACCATCGAGTACACGATCCGCGAGGAGGACGTCGTTCCCTTCCTGAACATCATGGCCGAGCGCCGCCGCATTCGCCGGCGCGACGGCGCCAGGCACTGGGCCCTGCTGCGCGACCTGACCGACCCTTGCCTCTGGATCGAGCGCTATGACAGCCCGACCTGGGTCGAGTACATCCGCCAGAACCAGCGCGTCACCCAGGCCGACGCGATGATCGGCGAGCGCGTGCGCGCGCTGCATCAGGGGCCGAATCCGCCGGTCGTTCACCGGGTGATCGAGCGCCAGCCGGGCTCGCTGCCCTATGCGCATCGCCGGCGCGGGCAGGAGGAGGCTCCCGCGCCCGATCCGCGGATCAGTTGAGAGGCCGGCTCAGGCCTTCAGGTGCAGGCTGACCAGCACCGTGATCTCGGCGCCGGCCGGCAGCGAGACCGCGACGCGCAAAAAATTGCCGAAATGGCTGAGGCGCTGGAAGGTCACGGCGTTCTCGGCCGCGGGCAGGGCGAAGGCCGAGCCCTCGGCGGCCCAATGGATTCCGTCGGCCGAGATCTCGATCCGTGCCTGCGGCAGCGTGCCCTTCGGCGGCTTCAGCGCCCTGACGAAGACGATCGCTTCCTTGGCCCAGCCGGCCTCATAGGGCTCGCTCGCGGCTTCGCCGGTCCAGGTCTCGTTGCGGGCGACGATGGCGGTGAGGTTTTCCGGCAGCATCAGAAATCCCCCGAGAGGCAGACGGAATCGAGATAGGCGAAGGCGCGCTTGTCGGTGTCGGTCTCGGCGAAGAAGCCGAGATTGAGCATGCACCAGAGGTTCTTCATCGCCGGGATGCGGATCGGCTCGTAGCTCTCCATGTCGAAGCTGCGATCGTTCACCTGGAAGCCGGTGGCGCGCATCGTTGCGAGGTCGAAGTCGAAGCGCAGATAGTGCCAGTTCACCTTGGTCGGGATCTCGTTGTAGCAGAGCCGCTGCCCGCCGCCCGGCAGGTCCTCCCAGTCGGTCGGCGCGAGATGGTAATGCGTGATCGTCTTGCCGGCGGTGCCGATCGGCTTGATCGGCGTCGTCCTGCGCTTGAACTGCCATTTCTGGACATGCTCGCCGTCGAGCGCGTTGAGAAAGCGCAGATGCGGCATCACACGCTCGCCGCCCGCGCCGTACTGGTCGCCGACCTGGAGGTCGTAGAGGAAGCCGAAGGAGCGGATGTCGGTTTCCGAGAGCTGCAGCTCGTTCGCCTCGGGCTTGAAGGTGAAATAGGTCTCGAGCCGGATCGGGCCCGCCTTGCGGAAGGTCAGCCGCTTGATCGCGACGTTCTGCGCGCCCTTCCTCGGCCGGGTCGCGATCTTCAGGGCGTAGGAGCCGTCGACGCCGCCATGCGAGCCGAAATCCCAGTTCGGCAGCGTCGAGAGCATCGCATGCGAGTGCTGGGCATAGCCCGGCAGCATCGCGTCGAGCGTGTTCTCGTAATTGCCGACGAGCTGGGTCCAGCCGCACATGCCCCGGTCGAAATCGTCGAGGCAGATGATCCGCGGCAAGGGATCGAAACGGCTGAGCTGAGGGTCGGCCTCGCGGATGGCGCGGCGCATGTTGTCGAGTTGGGTCATGGAATTACCCCTTCACCGCGCCGGCGGTCAGGCCCGCGACGAGATGTTTCTGCATGAGGATGACGAAGGCGAGCACCGGCAGGAGCTGGACGGCCGAGGCGGCGAAGAGCACGCCCCATTCGACGCCCTCGACCGCGCCGATCATCTCGGCCACGACCAGCGGCGCCGTCTTGGCCTTGGTCGTGGTGAAGATGAAGGCGAAGAGGAATTCGTTCCAGGCATAGACGATGACGAAGACCGCGACCGCCAGCATGCCCTGCGCCGCGAGCGGGAAGATCACCCGTCGGATGATCTGGAACTGCGAGGCGCCGTCGATCATCGCCGCCTCGTCGAGCTCGCGCGGGATCTGGTCGATGAAGGTCCGCATCACGATGGTGCCGAGCGAGACGAAGAAGGTCGCATAGAGCAGGATCAGGATGAGATGGGTGTCGTTCAGCCCGAGCCAGTTCACGATCGGGAACAGCGGCAGCGTGATCACGATCGGCGGGATCAGCCGGATGAAGATCAGGAAGAAGGCGCTGGCCTGCAGGCCTTTGCTGGCATGACGCGAATAGGCGAAGCCGGCGAGCAGCGAGACCGCGACGGCGAGGATCGTCGCGCCGGCCGTGACCAGGAAGCTGTTCCACAGGCCGGTGAAGAAGTCGCCCCAGCGGCTCCAGAGCAGCTCGTAATTCGCGAGCGTCGGCGTGAAGCTGAAACGCGAGGTCAGCGAGAAGATGTCGCGGTCGGACTTGAAGGACGACATCACGATCAGCGCGATCGGCAGGACCGACCAGGCGACGATCACAAGGATGCCGAGGCCTTTGAGGATCATGAGAAGGGGAGAGCGCTTATGCATTTTTGCGGAACATCTCCCTGTAGAGCGAGCGCAGATAGAACAGGGCGAGCAGCAGCGAGGCGAGCACCAGGAGCCAGCCGGTGGCGGCGGCCGAGCCGAAGGCGTTGTAGCGGAAGGCCTCGAGATAGAGGTAGACCGCCATCACCTCGGTGGTCCGCGCCGGCCCGCCGCCGGTCATCAGCCAGACCTCCGAGAACAGCCGGAAGGCGAAGATGTAGCGGAACAGCGCGGCGATCAGCAGCGCCGGCATCAGGAGCGGCAGTGTGATCCGGCGGAAGGCGGTCCAGCCGGTGGCCCCGTCGATCGCGCCGGCCTCGTAGAGCTCGTCCGGCACGGAGAGCCTGGCCGCATAGATGATGATGAAACTGAAGGGCAGATGCAGCCAGATCGAGAGCAGCGAGACCATGAACAGTCCATGCGAGGGCTTCACCGCCCATTCGATCGGTGGCAGGCCGATGAAGCCGAGGAACTGGCTCATCATCCCGACCTCGGGCTCGAACAGGTACCGCCACATCACCACGGCCGAGACTTCCGAGACCGCATAGGGCGCGAGCACGATCGCGAGCAGCAGCGCCCGCATCGGCACGCCCGAGGCGAAGAACAGCGCCATCAGCAGGCCGAGCAGCAATTCGACATGCACGACGACCGCGACGACGATCACCGTGTTGATCAGCGCGCGCCAGAAATACGGGTCGCCCAGCACCTTGGCGTAGTTGGCGAAGCCGGCGAAGCTCGCCGCCTGGCCGAAGGAGGATTCGTTCAGGCTGAGCCAGAAGACGTAGATCGCCGGCAGGAAGATGATGCCGCCGACCATGAGCTGGACGGGGCTGACCAGCGCTATGGCGGAAAATGGGGCGCGTCCCGCCATGGCTCACGCGATCCGGTGGCGCTTCAGCGCCGCGCGGTCGATCTCGATGCCCAGGCCCGGCCCCTGCGGGATTTCGAGCATGCCCTCGACGAGCTGCGAGCCCTCGCCGACGAGCGGGGTGGTGAAGGCGTCGCGCAGCGGATTGGCGTAGACCATGCACTCGAAGGTGCGCAGCGTCTCGGCAGCGGCGGCGAGCTGCAGGCTGGCGGCGACGCAGATCGCGCCTGACCAGCCGACATGCGGGGCATAGGCCGTGTTGAAGGCGGCCGCGAGTTCGGCGATGCGCCATGTTTCGGTGATGCCGCCCGAACGGGTGACGTCGGGCTGGATCAGGCCGAGCGAGCGGTCCTGCAGCAGCACCAGCGCTTCGCTGGCGACATAGTCGCTCTCGCCGGCGGCGAGCCTTATCGGCAGATGCTGCGCCAGCCGCCGGTAGCCGTCGCGGTCATGCGGCGCGATCGGCTCCTCGAAGAAGCCGTAGCCGAGATCGGCCAGCGCCCGGCCGACGATCATCGCGTCGTCGACGTCATAGGCCCAGTTGGCGTCGACATAGAGCGCGACGTCGTCGCCGGCGAGCCTGCGGATGAATTTGGCGCGGGCGACCGCGTCCTTCAGCGGATGGCCGAGCTTGACCTTGATTTCGCGGAAGCCGGCCTTCAGCACCGCGGCGACCTCGGCCTCGACCGTGGCGTCGTCGAGCCAGTTGATCGAGGAGGCATAGGCCGGGACCCTTGTCCGTCCCATGCCGCCGAGCAGCTTGTAGATCGGCTCACCGGCCGCCTTGCCGGCGATGTCCCAGAGCGCGATGTCGATGGCCGAGATCGCTTCGACGATCTGCCCGCCGGGCCGGCCGGAGAGCGCTGCCCGCATTCCCTTCCACAAGGCGCGCCGATCGGCCGGATCCTTGCCGGTCAGGCGCGGCACCAGCGCCTCCTCGATGAAGCGCGCATAGCCGGCCGCGCCGCGCCGCGCCAGCGCTTCGCCGAAGCCGATGATGCCGTCGCTGGTCTCGACCTCGACCACGACGATCTCGATCGCCGGATAGTCGCCCTGCGAGGTGCGCTGGACCTTGGGCAGCACCGCGCGCAGTGGATGGACCTCGATCCGGGCAATGCTGCGGCGGCTCATCTGCTATCGATCCTCGGCGGGCGGGTGAGAGGTCAAACCTAACTGATAGGTTGATCAGTTGCAAACCTGCTCTGTATCTGTCAATCATGAATTGGGAGGATGTCCATGACCGACGCCGCGGCCCTGTCCGAGATCGAAAGCGACCCGTTCGGCGCCGCCGATGTCGTGCCGACGCGGCTGGGCGACGCGCTGATCGCGCGCATCACCCAGGCGATCCATGACGGGCGGCTGAAGCCCGGCGATGCGTTGCCGTCCGAGGCGCGGCTGGCGGCATCCTTCGGCGTCAGCAAGCCGATCGCGCGCGAAGCCATCCGCCAGCTCGCGGCGATGGGCGTCGTCAACATCCAGCAGGGCAAGGTCACGCGCGTCCAGGCGCTCGATGCCGGCCCGCTCGACCGCTTCTTCCGTTTCGCCGTGCGCGGCAGCAAGACCGGCCTGACCGAGGCGGTCGAGATGCGCCGCATGCTCGAGCCGCCGATCGCGCGCTACAGCGCCGAGCGGCGCTCCGACGCCGATGTCGCGCGGCTCGATGCCATCCTCTCGCGCATGGAGGCGGCGCTCGGCGACGTGCCGCGCTGGATCGAGGCCGATCTCGATTTCCACGAGGCGATCGCCGCCTCCTCGGGCAACCGCCTGCTCGACCTGCAGATCCGTGGCCTCAGGCCGGTGATCCGCGAGGTCATGGAGATCTTCAATTCGCGCAGCGCCCGCACGCAGGCCGACTGGCGCCAGACCTTCGAGCGCCATGTCCGTGTCGTCGACGCCATTCGCGCCGGGCAGGCCGAGACGGCCGAACGCGCCATGAACAAGCATTTCGAAGCGGCTGAAGCCGCCATCGCGGAACTCGCGACACTCCGGGAGGACAGAGATGACGACAGGAACGGGACCAGATCGTAGGCAGGTTCTCGGCGGCATGCTGGGCTTGAGCTTCGCCGGCGCGGCGGGCTCGGCTCTGGCGCAGCAAGGCGGCCCCTTCAACGTCTTCACCCATCGCGTCATGCAGACGGTTTCGACCGGCGCGCAGGGCGGCGACATCACGAAGGACTGGGCGCAGAAGAACGGCGTCACCGTCCAGTGGACCACCTTCGACACCGGCCCGCTGCAGGAGCGCCTGTTCCGTGAGGCGAGCCTCAGTGAGACCAGCGTCGATCTCGGCTTCGTCGTCAACACGCAGGTGATCCCGCGCGCCGCCAATCTGTTCGAGCCGCTCGACGACTATCTGAAGCGCGATCCGCTCGAGGATCCCGCCGACATCTTCCCCGGCCTGATGGAGGGCATGAAGGTCGCCGGCAAGCAGCTCGCCGTGCCCTTCCGCCATGCCTCCTCCGGCCTGCACTACAACGAGGAGATCCTGGCCGAGAAAGGCTTCTCGAAGCCACCGGCCTCGATCGAGGAGATGGTCGAGATCGCCAAGGCCTGCACCTATCGCCGCGCCGACGGGACCGCCGTGGTCGGCCTGTGCACACCCGGCGTCACCTATCCCAACGTGATCGACATCGCCCGTGCCTGGGACGGCGATTTCATCACGCCCGACTTCAAATGCGTCGCCGACCAGCCGCCGATGCTGAACGCGATCAAGCTCCTGCGCGAGCTCTTCCAGGCCGGCGCCTTCCCGCGCAATTTCGCGACGCTCTCGCCCGAGGACGTCAATGTCTGGATGCAGACCGGCCGCGCCGCAATGAGCCTGCAGAGCATGGGCCGCAACCGGATCTACAACGACCCGCAGAAGTCGAAATTCCCGGGCAAGATCAAGACGGTCGCCGTGCCGGCCTCGAAGACGCTCGCCGGTAAATACGAGGCAGCGCCGGCCAAGGTCGAGTTCTGGGGCATGGTCATCCCGAAGAACGCCAAGCGCAAGGACCTCGCCTGGAGCTTCATCAAGGCGATGTCCTCGAAGGAGGCGACGCTGAAGGCGGCGCTGAACGGCAACGGCCCGGTGCGCGCCTCGACCTATGCCGATCAGGGGTTTGCCGCGACCGTGCCCTACGCGGCCGAGGAGTTGAAGGTGCTCAAGGTGGCGCGCGTGCCGCTGCCGGCCTTCGACGAGGCCGCCCGCGCCGGCGACCTCTTCAAGGAGGAGGCCGAGGCCGCCGTGCTCGGCATGAAATCGCCGGAAGAGGCGATGGCTTCGCTCGTCAAGCGCGTGCAGCCGCTGCTGCCGAAATAAGCGGGGCGCGTCATGACGAAACGGCTTCACCCTTCGCGCCGCGCCGTTCTGGCCGGTACCGCGCTCGCCTTGCCGACCCTGGCCATGCCCGCTCTGGTGCGGGCGCAGGCCAAGACGCTCAACCTCGTCGGGCACCGGGTCCACCGCAACGTCCTGACCGGAGAAGGAGGCAAGGGCGGCGACATCATCGGCGATTGGTCGAAAGAGACCGGCGTCGGAATCAACTGGGCGACATTCGATGTCGCACCGCTTCACGACCGTCTGCTGCGCGAGGCGAGCCTCACCGAGACGAGCTTCGATCTCGCCTTCGTCGTGAACACCAATGCCGTACCGCGTGCATTGCGGCTGATGGAACCGCTCGACGCGTTCCTGAAAAGCGACCCGATCGAGGATTTTGCCGAGGTCGCGCCGGGCATGGTCAAGGCGCTGAGCCTCGAGGGTTCGGTGCGCGGCATTCCGTTCCGCCACGCGACGACGGGCCTTCACGTCAACGAGGCGATCCTCGCCGAGCGCAAGATCACGGCACCGCCGAGGACGATCGAGGAGATGCTCGAGATCGCGAAGGCCGCGACCTTCACCAACGCGGCGGGCGTCCCGGTCAGCGGTTTCGCGATGGAAGGCGTCAGCTACGTCAACATGGTGACATTGTCGCTCGCCTGGGATGCGCCGTTCATCGGCGAGGATCTCAAGGTCATGCCCAACGAAGCCGGCATGCTGAAAACCTTCACCGCCTTCCGCGATCTTTTCGCCGCGCGCGCCTTGCCGCGCAATTTCGCGACCTTGCGGCAGGACGAGGTCATCACGCAGATGCAGGCCGGGCGCGCCGCGATGTGCCATTTCGCCTTTGGCCGCTATTTCCTCTTCAACGATGCGCAAAAGAGCCAGTTCCCGGGCAAGATCAGCGCCATCCCGCCGCCAGCCTCGCGCGATCTCGGTGCTGGCGCGATCGTCGGAACGACCGAGTTCTGGTCCTTCGTCATCCCCAGGAACTCGCGCAACAAGGAGCTCGCCTGGTCGCTCGTCAAGGCGATGACGGCGAAGGAGGCGGTGATCCGCGCCGCGCTCAACGGCAATGGCCCGATCCGGGCCTCGGCCTATGAGGATCCGCGGGTCAAGGAGGCGGTGCCCTATGCCGCCGCCGAAGCGAAGGTGCTCGCCGTCGCGCGTCCGCCGCTCCCGGCTTTCGACCGTGCGGTCGAAGCCGGCGATGCGCTCGCGCAGACCGTCCAGGCCGTCGCGCTGGGCCAGGTCTCCCCCGAACAAGGCATCGCGGAACTCAAGCGCCGCGTCGAACCCATGGTGAAGTCATGACCGTCACACGTCTGTCCCCGAATGCCAGGATTGGCTTCATTGGCATCGGCACCATGGGATTGCCGATGGCGCTCAATCTGCTGCGCGGCGGCTACGCGCTGACGGTCTACGATTTGAACGAGACCGCGCTCGCCACGGCGGAGAAGGCCGGCGCCAAACGCGCGGCGACCGTTGCCGAGCTCGCGCGCCAGAGCGATGTCGTGATCACCATGCTGCCCGACGCGCCCGATGTCGAGGCGACGGCGCTGGGAACAGACGGCATCGCATCCGCAGCGCGTCCGGGCACGATCTATGTCGATATGAGCACGATCGACCCGGTCACGTCCCGCCGTGTCGGTGCGAGCCTCGCCGGGCGCGGAATCCGGATGATCGACAGTCCCGTCGCGCGCGGCGTCGAGAATGCGCGGGCCGGAACGCTCGCGCTCATGATCGGCGGCGATCTGGCGGTGTTCCAGGAGGTCGAGCCGATCCTGCGCCTGATGGCGGACACGATCACGCATTGCGGCGAGCTCGGCAACGGCACCGCGATGAAGCTCGTCAACAATTTCCTCTCGGCCGGCATCGTAAGCGCGGTCGCCGAGGCCATGACGATCGGGCTGAAGGCGGGCCTGCCGCTCGACCTCATGGTCCGGATCAGCGGCGGCACCGGCACCAACAATGCCTGGCTGCACAAGCTGATGCCCGGCAAGGCGTTCCTTGGCGATTTTTCGCCGGGCTTCATGTCGCGCCTGGCGCGCAAGGACCAGCGCCTCGCGACGAAGCTCGCCGAGGAGATCGGCGTCCCGCTCACGCTCGGTGCGGCCGTTCTCGAGCTTCTCGACGAGACGACGGACAAATTCCCGAGCGACGATTTCACCAGCATCCTGCGGCTCGTCGGCGAGCGCGCAGGGGTCGAGATCCGCTTGAACGATCAAACCGCTGCGGCCTGACACGATTTTTCGGAGGTAAGCGCCATGTACTCCATTTCCCGACGCCATCTGCTCGCCGGAACGGCCAGCGTAGCCGCGCTCTCGGCCTTGCCTGTCTTCGCGCAGGCCAAGACGCTGACCGCGCTCGGCCATCGCGTCCACCAGACTTCTGCGACCACCGGGCCGGGTGGCGACGCCACCGAAGCCTGGCGCAAGCAGGCCGGCGCGAACGTCAACTGGGTCACCTTCGGCGACGTCAACGCCATTCACGAGCGCCTGCTGCGCGAGGTCACGCTTGCCGAGACCTCGATCGATGTCGGCTATCTGCTCAACGGGCGCGCCGTGCCGCGCAATCTCAAGCTGTTCGAGCCGCTCGACGCGCTCATGAAGGAGGCCGCGATCGAGGACTTCGCCGATGTCGCGCCCGGCCTCGTCGCCCCGCTCAAGGTCGATGGCGCCCTGCACGGCATTCCCGTGCGCCACGCCACCAATGCCCTGATCTACAACGAGGCCCTGCTCGAGGAGCGCGGCATCACCAAGCTGCCCGCCACCTTCGAGGAGTTGATCGAGGCGGCGCGCAAGCTCACCTTCAAGCGCGACGACGGCACGCAGGTGAACGGGCTGGCCTTCACCGCCGTCTTCGCCTCGAACTTCCTGACGCTGGCCCGCTGCCTCGGCGGCGACTACATGACCAGCGACGGCAAGCTCGTCGCGGCCGAAGCGCCGATGGTCAAGGCGCTGACCGTGCTGGCCGATCTCTACAAATCCGGCGTGCTGCCGCGCAATTTCGCGACGGTGAACAACGAGGAGATCACCACCTGGATGCAGCAGGGCCGGGCGGCGATGACGATCAACCCCTTCGCCCGCCTCGTCACCTATAACGATGTGAGCAAGGGCAAATATGGCGGTCGCTTCAAGTCGCTGCTGCCGCCGATGGCGGCCGATCTCGTCGGCAAGATGGAATTCGCGCCGACAACGGAATTCTGGTCGCTGGTGATCCCGAAGAACGCCAAGCAGAAGCCGCTCGCCTGGGATTTCATCCGCGCGCTGTCGTCGAAAGCCGGCACCAAGGCTATGGCTCTGAACGGCAACGGCCCGGTCAGGATCTCGACCTATGCCGATCCGGCGCTGAAGGCGGCGATGCCCTATGCGGCCGACGAGGCGGCGGCATTGAAAGCCTCCCGCATCCATCTGCCCGCCTTCGACGAGCAGGCCCGCGCCCACGACATCTTCATCGAGGAGACGCAGGCCGCCGTACTCGGCCTGAAGCCGCCGCAACAGGCCATGGACGATGCGGTGAAGCGCGTCCGTCCGCTGCTCGGCTAGGCCATGGCGTCCTTGCAAGGTCGCGTCGCGCTGGTCACCGGCGCGGCGCGCGGGATCGGCCTCGCCATCGGCACGGCGCTCGCGGAAGCGGGCGCCCATCTCATCGTGCATGACCGCGACGCGGCCGCGACGCAAGCAGCTGTGGATCGATTGCTGCAGGCGGGGCTGAGCGCCTCTCAGCTCGTCGCCGACCTTGCCGATGCGGCCGCACCGGCGCGCATGCGTGATGCGCTCGCCGCCGAGGGCCGGCAGCCCGACATCCTTGTCCTGTGCGCCTCGGTCGAGATGCGCGAGAGCTGGGATGTGGTCACTGATGCCTCGATGGCGGCGCAGAGCGAGATCAATCTTCACGCGACCGTTCGGCTGATCCAGGCCTTCCTGCCCGACATGGTCGCGCGCGGTTTCGGCCGGCTCATCGCGATCGGCAGCGTCCAGGAGGCGCGGCCCAATGCCAGCCATTTCTACTACGCCGCCACCAAGGCGGCACAGACCAACATGATCCTCAACCTCGCACGCACGCTGCGCGAGCCGGATATCACCTGCAACATCATCAAGCCCGGCGCGATCCTGACCGATCGCAACCGCGCCGTGCTGACCGACCCCGCTTACGAAAGCGCCGTGCTGGAGCGGATTCCGCTGCGCCGGCTCGGCGCGGCGCGCGACTGCGCCGGGGCAGCGCTGCTGCTCTGTTCGCAGGAGGGAGCCTATATCAACGGCGCCGAGATCGCGGTGGATGGCGGGTTGGGGCTCTGATCAGCCGAACACCCACAGGCCCGCCAGCCCGGCTGCGCCGACGATGATGCGCCACCAGGCGAAGAGCGCGAAGCCGCGGCGCGAGACGAAGTCGAGGAAGCTCCTGACCACGACGAGCGCCGCGAAGAAGGCGGACACGAAGCCGACCACGATCAGCATCGTGTCGTCGAAGGTCAGGATTTTGTAGTTCTTCAGCAGGTCATAGGCGAAGGCGCCGGCCATGGTCGGCATCGCCAGGAAGAACGAGAATTCCGCCGCGGCGCGCTTGCTGGCGCCGAGCAGCATCGCGCCGACGATAGTCGAGCCCGAACGCGAGACGCCGGGGATCATCGCCAGGCACTGGATGAAGCCGATCTTGAGATACATTGCCGGCGGGAAGGCGGTGGCGTCGGTATGCTTCACTTCGAGCTCGAGCTCGTCGACGACGAGCAGGACGAGCCCGCCCGCGATCAGCGCGCAGCAGACCAGGAACGGGTTGAACAGCACGCCCTTGATGAAGCCGTGCAGGACCGCGCCGATCAGCGCCGCCGGCAGGAAGGCGACGACGACGCCGATGACGAAGCGCCGCGCCGCCGGGTCGGTGCGCAGTCGCAGCGCGATGTCGAGCAGCCTGCGGAAATAGACCAGGAGGATGGCGAGGATCGCGCCGAGCTGGATCAGGACCTCGAAGGTCTTGCCGTTCGATTCGAAGCCGAGGAAATGCCCGAGCAGCAGAAGATGGCCGGTCGAGGACACCGGCAGGAACTCGGTCAGGCCCTCGACGATGCCGAGAACGATCGCTTCGATGAGATTGTCCATGACCTTGTCCCAAGGCGGCTGGGGCGCCGCCCGCCGCGGCAGAGGTAAACCGCGCTCCTCTCTTGCGCCAAGCTCTTTGCGAATTGGTTACCAACTTGCCAACGCAATAGGGTGGAATCGCGTGCCGGACCTTGCGGCAACTTGTGAGGCCGGTGAGCCGGGACTATAGCAGGCGCCCGGCGCATAGCCTGATGCCTTCCCTCCCAGCAGCCCTGCTTCAGCCGCATCCTTCTGTTTCAAGAGTCCAATGGCGTCTCTTCATCATTATCCGCTATGCCCGCATTCGCGCTTCATTCGGCTCGTTCTCGGTGAATTCGGCCTCGAGCCCGAGCTGATCGAGGAACGCGTCTGGGAGCGCCGCCGCGAGTTCCTCGAGATCAACACGGCGGGGACGACGCCGGTCTTCCGCGAGGAGAACGGCCTCGCCGTTCCCGGCGCCGGTCCGATCGCCGAATATCTCGACGAGACCCGGGGGCTGGCGCTGGGACCGCGACGCCTGTTGCCGGAGGGGCCGGCCGAGCGCGTCGAGGTCCGCCGCCTGCTCGACTGGTTCAATCTCAAGTTCCATGAGGAGATCACCGGCCCGCTCGTGCTCGAGAAGGTGATGAAGCGCTTCATGAGCCGCGACGAGGGTGGCGGCTCGCCGGATATGAGCACCATCCGCGCGGCGCGGGCCAATGTGCGCTATCATTTGCGCTACATCGCCTGGCTGACCGCCAAGCGGAACTGGCTAGCCGGCATGTCGCTGAGCTATGCAGACCTTGCCGCGGCGGCGCATCTCTCTTGCGTCGACTATCTCGGCGACGTGCCCTGGGAAGAGGACGAGGCCGCGCGCGCATGGTACGCGAGGATCAAATCCCGGCCGAGCTTCCGGCCGCTGCTGAGCGACCGGGTGCCGGGCATGGCGCCGAGCGCCCATTACGACAATCTGGATTTTTGAGCGGCGCCAGGCTCAAGCGGGCCGTCGTCGAGCGTGCCATGGCCGAGGGCTTCGTCGTGGCGCGCGTCGCCGCGGCCGGCGCCATCCCGCAAGCGCCGGAACGGCTCGCGGCCTGGCTCGAAGCCGGCCATCACGGCGACATGGGCTGGCTCGGCGAGCGCGTCACCGAGCGTGCCGATCCGCGCGCGCTCTGGAGCGAGGTGCGCAGCGTCGTCATGCTCGGCATGAGCTATGCCGGCGAAGGCGACCCGCTTGCGGTGCTCGGCGAGCCCGACAAGGCGGCGATCTCGCTCTATGCCCGCCGGCGCGACTATCACGACGTCATCAAGGGCAAGCTGAAGAGCGTCGCCGGCCTGCTGGCGGCGCGCGGCGGCGCCGACGTCAAGGTCTTCGTCGACACCGCCCCGGTGATGGAGAAGCCGCTGGCGCAGGCGGCGGGGCTCGGCTGGCAGGGCAAGCATACCGTGCTGGTCTCGCGCGAGCACGGCTCCTGGCTCTTCCTCGGCGCGATCTACACCACGGCCGGACTGCCCGTCGACGCGCCTGAGGTCGACCATTGCGGCTCCTGCCGGCGCTGTCTCGATATCTGCCCGACGGATGCCTTTCCAGCCCCCTATCAGCTCGATGCCCGCCGCTGCATCGCCTATCTCACCATCGAGCATCAGGGCCATATCGACGCGTCCCTGCGGCCGGGCATCGGCAACCGCGTCTTCGGCTGCGACGATTGCCTCGCCGTTTGCCCCTGGAACAAGTTCGCCGAGGCCGCGCATGAGACGCGGCTCGCGCTGAAGGACGAGCTCGATGCGTTGCCATTGGCCGAGCTCGCCGGGCTGGACGATGCGCGCTTCCGGGCGCTTTTTGCCGGCACGCCGGTGAAGCGCACCGGCCGCGACCGCTTCGTCCGCAACGTCCTGATCGCCATCGGCAATAGCGGCCGTCCGGAGCTGGCCACGAGCGCCGAAGCACGCGTGGCCGACGCCTCGCCGCTGGTGCGCGCGATGGCGGTCTGGGCGCTGATCCGGCTCGTGCCCGCCCGTGCGCGCCAGCTTGCGCAGGCCGCGCTTGCCGACGAAACCGACGCTGCCGTCCGCCAGGAATGGCTCCAGCTCCCGCTTGCTCCGGATCATGCCGCATGAAGCTCGTGATTTTCGGTCTCGGCTATTCGGCCGGATTTTTCGCGCGCGCCGCACAGGCGCAGGGTTGGGAGGTCACCGGCACGGTGCGCTCGGCCGAGAAGGCTGGCCGGCTCAGCCACGAGGGGCTGCGCACGCTGGTCTTCGATGGCTTCGCGGTGTCGCGACCGCTGGCCCAGGCCGTGGCCGAGGCCGATGCGGTCCTGGTCTCGGTCCAGCCCGGGGCGGACGGCGATCCGGTGCTGAACGGGCTGTCCGGGGCGCTGGCACAGGCGCCGAATCTGGCCTGGATCGGCTATCTCTCGACCATCGGCGTCTATGGCGACCATGGCGGCGCCTGGGTCGACGAGACCGCCGAATGCCGGCCGACCAGCGCGCGCTCCAAGCAACGCCTGGCGATCGACGAGGCCTGGCTCGGCTTCGGCGCGCGCAGCGGCAAGCCGGTTCAGATCTTCCGCCTGTCGGGAATCTATGGGCCCGGCCGCAACGCCATCACCAAGCTGCGGGCGGGCACGGCCAACCGGTTGATCAAGCCCGGCCAGGTCTTCAACCGCATCCATGTCGACGATATCGCCGGCGTGCTGCTGGCCTCCCTGGCCAAGCCCCGCGCCGGCGCGGTCTATAATGTCACCGACGACGAGCCTGCGCCGCCGCAGGACGTGATCGTGCTGGCCGCCGAGCTCGCCGGTCTCGCCCCACCGCCGGAGGTGCCGTTCGACCCTGCGAAGCTCTCGCCGATGGCGGCGAGCTTCTATGGCGAGAACAAGCGCGTCTCGAACGCGCTGATGAAGCGGGAGCTCGGCTACGAGCTGCGCTACCCGACCTATCGCGAAGCGCTGCGGGCGCTGGCGGACGCCGGCGAATGAGCCGCCTCAGGCGGCGCAGGGCTGGCTCTCGTCGCTGAGATAGTCGAGATAGCGCGGGTCGATGAAGGAGACCGGGACGATCACCAGCACGTCGGTGGTGCCGAACTGCTGGTCGATCACCGCGCCCGAGCCGAAGCGCGCGCCGAGCCGCAAATAGCCCTTGATCAGCGGCGGCATCTGCTTCAGCGCGGCCTTGGCGTCGACCTGTTCGATCGGCAGCCGCGCCATGCTGACATGGCGCTCCGGCCGCGCCGCGGCGAACCATTCCTTCTCCGCCCGCGCATGGTGGTGCAGGAAGCTGAGCGGCAGCGCCAGCGCCTCGGGATCGGTGCCGTCAAAGCTGGCGCAGCCGAACATCGCGTCGATCCGGTGATGCCGGACATAGGCCCAGATGCCGCGCCAGAGCAGCTCCACCGTCTTCTTGGTGCGATAGGGCTTGAGCACGCAGGAGCGGCCGAGCTCGAGGAAGCGCAGGCCGGGATGGCGGGAGATCATGCCGGACAGGTCGAACTCGGCCTGGGTATAGAAGCCTCCCAGCCTCGCCACGGCCCCCTCGCGCATCAGGCGGTAGGTGCCGACGACCTTAGGCTTGATGCCGCCGAACCGGCCGCGCGCGGCATGGTCGATGACGAGCAGGTGGTCGCATGCGGCGTCATAGCGGTCGGCGTCGCGGCGGAACATGCGCGAGACCACGTCGGGCTTGGCCGACATCTCTTCGTAAAAGACCCGGTAGCGCAGGCGCTGAGCCCGCCAGATCTCGCGCGGCCCGCGCGCGAGCCGGACTTCGAGCGAGCCGGAGCGGCCGAGCGAATCGCTCAACCCGTCCTGGTTCCAGCCGAAGCGGCGAGCCGTGTCGCTCGAGATCAGCATGAGGGGCGAGAGGCGTGACAGCAAAGGATGGCCTGCCGGCAACTGATTTGCCGGCTGTCGCAGACCGCGCAACATATCGAAGGCCATCGCTCGTTTCGTCCCCGTGCCGTCGAATCTGCCGTTCGTCAGGCTAGCGCCGATGATCCTACGGGATCGCGACGGAACTGCGACAGAGTTGTGACGGTTCGTCAAGCGCTCAGAGTCAGGGGAGGGCGGTCCTCGATCCGCTCGATCCAGCCGCGCAGGGCCTCGCGGGCGAGCGGTTTAGCCAGGCAATCATCCATTCCGGCGGCCAACGCAGCACGGCGGTCGTCATCGGCGACATTGGCGGTGACTGCGACGATCGGTAGCGACGGCCTGCGTCCGAGCGTGGCCTCCAGGGCGCGGATCTGGCGTGCGGCCGCCAGCCCGTCGAGCTCCGGCATGCGGATGTCGAGCAGAATCAGGTCGAAGGGTTTCCTGCTTCCGGTCAGTCCCGCCTCCGCGAGCGCGACGGCCTCGCGCCCGTCCCGCGCCCAGATGGCGGCGCAGCCGAGCCGCTCGAGCGTCCGCGTCGCCAGCAGGGCGTTGATCTCGTTGTCCTCGGCGACGAGGACGGTGAGCCGGGCTGCGGCCTCGGTGGCGGTTGCGGCTGCGTCCGCCGTGCCGTCGGGCGCGGACTGCGTCTCCTTTTGCGCCACGGGGCCGGCGAGCCGCTCGTAGAGCGAGCGCGCCCGCACCGGCTTGACCAGGAAGCCGCTGAAGCCGCTCGCGAGCGGCGAGCCGAACTGGCGGCGCTCGAAAGGGGACAGCACCACGAGGCAATTGCCGATCCCGGCCTTGCGCGCCGCGGCCGCAACCGAGCGCGCCGCGTCGACGCCGATCGCCAGGTCGATCAGCGCGGCATCGTGCTGCGGTTCGCGCCCGAGCAGGTCGAGCGCCTCGCTCGCGTCACGTGCCTGCGTGACCGCGGCGCCGGCATGGCCGACCGTCTCCGTCAGATAGCCGGCCCCGAACGGCGCGCCCGAGACGATCAGGATGCGCTTGCCGCGCCAGTCGGGCGCGGCGGCGACCTGGTCGCAGCCCTCGGCCGCCTGCAGCGGCAGCACGACGCGGAAGATCGCGCCGCCGCCAGCCGGGCTTTCGGCCGAGACCGTGCCGCCCATCAACGTCACGAGCCTGCGCACGATGGCGAGCCCGAGCCCCGTCCCGTCATGGCGGCGCGCGGCCGAGCTGTCGGCCTGCTCGAACTCCTCGAAGATCGTCTGGAGCCGCTCTTTCGGGATGCCTGGTCCGGTATCGGCGATGGTGATCTCGATGCCGTCCGCGAGGCGGCCGATGCGAATGCCGACGCCGCCGGCCTCGGTGAACTTGACGGCATTGCCGACGAGATTGAGCAGGATCTGCCGCAGCCTGTCGCGGTCGCCGATGAGGTGGGAGGGCAGGTCCGGAGCCAGCAGGCTGGCGATCTCGATGCCTTTCGCCTGGGCGCGCGGCGCCATCAACTCGCTGACCGTCTCGATCAGCAGGCCGAGATCGAAGCGTTCATGCGCCAGCTCGAGCTTGCCGGCCTCGACCTTGGCGAAATCGAGAATGTCGTCGACCAGGCCGAGCAACGCCTCCCCGGATGTCCGCAGCGCCCGGACATAGGTGGATTGCTCCGGATCGAGCCGGGTGTCGTTCAGGAGATCGGCCATGCCGAGGATGCCGTTCAGGGGCGTGCGGAACTCGTGGCTGACGGTGGCGAGGAAGCGCGACTTCGCCTCGCTGGCGCCCTCGGCCCGGCTGCGCGCCTCCTCCAGCGCCTGCTCGCCGGCGATCCGGGCCGAGATGTCGCGCCCGACCCGCTGCAGCACGGTCTTGCCGAGCGCGACCGGCACGACGGTCTCGACCCAGGAGATCCAGCGATCGTGCCCGTCGGGCGAGGCGATGCATTCGTCGACGATGCGCGTGCCGTCAGCCAGCGCTTGCGCCGGGCGGCTGGCGATACGGCGGGGTTCGGCCGTGCTGCCGACGATCTCGCTCTCGGTCGCGCCGAGCAGGGCGGCATAGGCGGCGTTGGCATAGACGATCTGTCCGCCATTGCGACGCACGATCAGGTCGCCCTGCGCCTCGATCAGGCTGCGATAGCGCTCCTCGCTGTCGGCCAGCGCCCAGAGATGGTCGTTCAGCCGGTCGAGATCCTGGCTTAGTTCGGCTGCCTGCCGGGTCAGCCGCTCCCGCGCCCGTAGCGCCAGAAACGCCAGCAGGCTCGCCGCCGCGGCGATCAGGCTGGCGACGACGGCCCAGAGCATCGGCGTGAAGGACAGGGGCTCCATGGCCGCGACTCTAGCAACCCGGCCTTGAGAAAGGGTTCGCTCCACCGCCGAGGTTTCAAGATCGTTTGAATCGATCTGTTAACCTCTCCGTTAACCTCTCGGCATGGCCGCTAGGCCGACCGGTCGTTCAGGCCGCCTGCGCCACCTGGTCGATGCGCGAGCGATAGGACAGCGCCTCGGCGAGGTGGAGACGGCCGACCTTCTCTTCGCCGTCGAGATCGGCCAGCGTGCGCGCGACCTTGAGCACGCGGTGATAGCCGCGCGCGGTGAGCCGCATGGCGTCGGCGGCGTCGCGCAACAGGGCGATGCCCGCATTGTCCGGCCGCGCGACCTGGTCGAGCACCGGTGCGGGGCAGGCGGCATTGGTGCCGATGGCGGCGAGGCCGAGCGCTTCGAACCGAGCCGCCTGCATCCGCCGCGCTGCGGCGACGCGGGCGGCGACCTCCACTGAGCCTTCGCTCGCCGCCGGCAGGATCAGGTCGGCCGCGGTCACGGCGGGCACGTCGATGACGATGTCGATGCGGTCGAGCATCGGGCCCGATATCCTTGTCTGGTACTGGGCCATGCAGCGTTCGTTCGGCTGCCGCCGGCAGGCGAAGCCCGGTTCGGTCGCTTTGCCGCAGCGGCAGGGATTCATCGCCGCGACGAGCTGGAAGCGGGCGGGATAGATCGCCCGGTGATTGGCGCGCGAGATCAGCACCTCGCCGCTCTCCATCGGCTGGCGCAGGGCATCGAGCGCCTGCGCCTGGAATTCCGGCAATTCGTCGAGGAAGAGCACGCCGTGATGGGCGAGCGATACCTCGCCCGGCTTCGCCTGCAACCCGCCGCCGACCAGCGCCGCCATCGAAGCCGAATGATGCGGCGCCCGGAACGGGCGCCGGTCGGTCAGCGCGCCCTCGGCGAGATGCCCGGCGACGGATTGCACCATCGAGACCTCGAGCAGTTCGCGCGGCGAGAGCGGCGGCAGGATCGAGGGCAGCCGGCTCGCCAGCATCGATTTGCCGGCGCCGGGCGGGCCGTTCATCAGCATGTCATACCCTATTCATTGACAACATGGCCGGAAGCATGATTTCACAGCGACGCCATGACTTTAGCGTATTCCTACATCCGGTTCTCCCGTCCCGAGCAGATGCGCGGCGACAGCCTGCGTCGGCAGTTGGAGAAGGCGCGCGCCTGGGCGGCCGAACGCGGGTTGACGCTCGACGACAGCCTTCGCGATCTTGGCGTCAGCGCGTATCGTGGCAAGCATCGCACGGAAGGCGCGCTGTCTCGCTTCCTTGACCTCGTCAACTCCGGGAAGGTTCCCAAGGGTTCCTATCTGATCGTCGAGAGCCTGGATCGCGTCTCTCGCGAGAAGGTGCGCGAGATCCAACCCTTCTTCCTTCACTTGATCAACGCGGGCATCGTGATCGTCACGCTCGCGGACGGCCAGGAGTATTCCGCGGAGAGGATCGACAAGGACCCTTCCTCCCTGTTCATGAGCCTGATCGTCATGACGCGGGCGCACGAGGAAAGCCGGATCAAGAGCCAGCGCATCTCCGACGTCTGGTCGAACAAGCGCGCCAAGGCTTCCGAGAAGGTCGTCACGGCCCGCGTCCCGGCTTGGCTCCGGGTCGTGACCAAGGACGGCGTCAGGACGATCGAGGAGATCCCGAAGCGCGTCGAGATCGTGCGGCGCATCTTCGCCGAGAGCATCAGGGGCCGCGGGAAATACACCATCTGTCGGGATCTGAACGACGGGCCGGGCAAGGAGCCGGCGTTCCAGGTCGAGAAGTGGCAGCCTAGCTACGTGAAGAAGCTGCTGGGCAACCGGGCGGTGCTGGGCGAGTTCCAGGCCTACCGGCGCGACGAGGAAGGCAATCGCGTTCCCGCAGGCGATCCCATCCCCGATTACTATCCGCGGATCATCGACGACGTCACCTTCCATCGCGCCAACGCCGCGCGTGAGCGTCGAACGCATGCCGGTGGCCGCCATGGCGAGACCAAGGTGCCTCTCCTTCAGGGCATCGTGCGATGCGCGACCTGCGGGGCCCGGATGGCGCTCCAGAACAGGGGAGAGCGCGGCGGACGTTCCTATACCTGCTCCGACCGGCGTCGCGGCCTCCACTGCGAGAACGACCGCAACTGGCCGGTCTCCAAGGTCGAGGAGATGGTCGTCCGCAACCTGGGCAGTGGGGATCTGGGCGACTTCCGAGATGAACCCGAGGAGGTCGCCTCGGGACCGAGCCATGCCGACCTCGAACTCCTCATCGAAAGCGAGCTCAAGGGGCAGGCGAACCTCTTGGAACTGGTGATGCAGGGTTATGAGACCGCGAAGGAGCGCTATCGGGCCTCGGAGGCGAGGGTCAAGGAACTCCGCGCCCAGTTGGCGCAGGCAAGGAAGTCCGATGGTCGTCGTGCCGCCGAGCCGACCTGGGAAGAGCGCCGGGAACGATTCCGCGAGCTTCTGGAAAGGCTAACCGCCGCGGGCGACGACGACCGAAACCTGAGGGCCGCGCTCGCGCAGGAGATCCGCGGGATCGTCGGCGAGGTCCGGCTCGGTCGCCATGAGATCAGCTATGTCCGGCGCAAGGCCGTGGTCTTCGCCGGGAAGTCGCGCATGCCGGCACCGATCACCGCCTTCAACGACCATCCGGACTACGTCTCGGATATGGAGCGTTACCATATCGCGTCGGAGGCGGAGCGCTCAGGCGAGCCTCCGGTGCCCGAGAAGTGGTTGCGGCGGCCGGGGCCGCGCACGTGACCGCGCCAAGCCGGTCCGGTGGCTCAGGGAACCGTGACTGGAACTTCGAGCGCCTCGCTGGCGGATTCCGGCATGCGTTCGATGACGCGGAGGTAGCTGCGGGCGGCGGCGTCCGGCTTCCGACGCTTGGCTTCCCAGTTCTGGAGGGAGTCGAGATCGAGGCCGTAACGAAGCGCGAACTGCTCCTGCGTTAGCCCCAGGCGCTCCCTCACAGCCTTCACGTCGACCTCGTTCGAGACGACCATCGCGGACCGCACGCCGCTGTCCGCCAGTTCCCCGGCGAGCGTCGACGCGTCCTCCACCGTGGGCAGCAGGACGACCGCACGCCCGTTGGACAGCATCTCCTCCATGGCGCGCTTCGCCTTCAACAGGCTGATGCCTCGCCGGGCCAGGGACATCGCCGCGGCGACCGTCCTAACGTTCGCCAGGGCCGGGCCGGGACGCAGGGATAGGACGGCGGGCGAACCGGACGGGACGCGGTCGAGTTCCCGGATTGGCCCCAGTCGTGCGAACTGCTCCTTCAACGACGATTTCATCGAGATCCAACTCCCTCAGGAACGCATCGGCGATGGTCCTCAACGTTCCGAACCCAAGACCGTTCGGCCCGACACCCTCGCCGTGCATGTGGACGCCTCGCGCGATCATGACGCGTCCTTGCGTCGACGGCTCGCCCATGATGATCAGGACCCCGGTCGAGGTCCCGATCCTCAATGTCACCAACCCGTCGTCACTGAGGTCGTCGATGATCTCGAACGTGATCACGGCGCTGGGCGACATCCATAAATACTACGCCGCTGGCGTAGTATTTTCAAGGGAGACCGCTTCGGACTGGCCGTCCGCGATCCGACCGCCCAGCAACGCTGCGATCTCCTCGATGGTTTTCGTGGCGGTGCTCAGCGCGACCTTGTCGGCGAGCGTGGGGCTGAACTTCCGAACCTCCGCGGCGGTCACCCGATGCCAGAGCGGCAGGATGCGACTCTCGCCGGCGAGCTCCTGCTGCGTCAGGCCGTCGAGCTCCCTCTGCGTCCAGTCCTTCTTGAAGAAGGTCTCCGACAGCACCACCACGCCGAAACGGGAACGGCCGATGCCCTTTTCGATGGAGCGGCGCAGGCTGTCGCCGACCTGAAGCGTCAACTCGTCATACCAGACCTTGCAGCCGACCGCCCTTAGCGCCTCGGCGAGCGGTCGCGCCACCTCGTCCTTGTCCTCGGACGCATGCGAGATGAAGAAGTCGTAGTCGGGCTCCTCCGCCACCTCGATCGCACGCGATGTCGATCCCACCCTGACGATCGAACGCGACGTCGAGGCTATGGAGCGCTGCAGGTCGTCTGCGGCCCGACGTTGGCGATCGAGCTCCTTCCTGTTTTCCTCGCGCAGCTTCTTGACTTGGTCAGCCTCTTCCTTGGCCAGTCGGGTGCGCTTCTCGCTCAGGGCCTTCTCCTTGTCGGCCAGCTTGCGCAGGAGGTCCGCGTCGGAGCCGTCGATCCGGGAGAGTTCGTTCTGGAGGGTCGACAATGCCTTCGCCTGATCGGCGGCCTTGCGCAGGTCCTTGGCCCCGGCCATTGCGCGCTGGGCCTTGTCGACCTTCGCCATGACGTCGCTGCGTTTTCGAGCGACGTCGCCTCGCTTCTTCTGGAGATCGGCGATGTCTCGCGTCAAACGCGAGATCTCGGAGGACAGGGAACTTATCGACATCGGGTCTCCACTTGGCGGTGACCGAACGCCGCCCAGGAGGAAGGTGGCATTTCGCCTGACCGGATCAAGGCAGGAGGCGCATTCATCCCGACAATTCACGCCATTGCACTGACGCGGGCTATCGGGATCGGCGATCGAACGGGTCACGCACCCACCTCGCAACGAGAAGGGGATGACGGGACGACGGAATCGGATAACTGCGCCCTCCCGCCAACTCATTCGGACGACCCGCCTGCCTATGCCTATCGAATGGAATACCCACCTCCTCTCCACCAAGATCGGCGATTTCTGCCGAAAGCGCCTGACGCCCTTCCTGCAAGCCGATACCGGACGGATCCAAGCCTACCTGCTCGACCTGATCGCCCATCGCGAATACCCGCCGGCCAGGGGCCGTGGCGTCGACTGGAAGGCCGTCGCCGAGGATTGCGGGATCGCCCATACGCGACTGGTCGAGGTCAAGGAGGAGGTTCGGCCCGCCCTGGACGCGATCGTCCGGGCACTCGACACCGCTGCGAGTAGGGAGTTCGAACCGCGGGGGCGCGCCAAGGTGGGGAGCGATGATGCTCGCCCGACTTCCCAACGGGCGAAAGGCAGGAAGCCGAACGCCGTCGCTCGGATTCAGCCCGACCTCTTCGGGGCGTCGGCGCTGGCCGATACCCGGCAGTCCCCGCCTCGCCAGGAACGGAAGCGTGGCGTAAAGCCCAAGCCGGTGGAGGAGTTCCCGCAGCCGGCGAATGGGGATTGGGAGGACCCGCCGACATTCCGCGAGGCGCTGGCGCTCCACATGCAGCGGCACGGCGAGAGCTATTGGCATCTGCATCGGGCGGTCGTCCGGGCCGACGAGACCTTCGACCTCCAGACGATCCGCAGCTGGGTGCAGGGAACGAAGGCGCCGGTCAGCGTCGCGAGCATGGAAATCCTGCGCCGGATCGAGCGCCGCTATCGACTGCCGGAAGGGTATTTCCACGCAAAGCTGCCTCACCAGGGCCGAGCGGCTAGGGGCCACGAACTGGAAGGCATCGACGCCTCGGAGCGGCGCCGGCTGGCGTGGCACCTCCCGGACAACTTCAATTTCCTGCCGGCGGAGGAGCGGGAACGCATCGTGGAGTGGGTCCGGCGGGTCATCGTCAGCGGCGCGACCGACTATCGGCGCTTCCAGGCCGCGGCGGCCAAGCACCGCTACGCCATCCGCTTCCCAGGCGTGGCCTACGGACGATCGGATCCCGCCCACGGTTCCGGTCGGAACGACGACGCATCCGACGAGGGTATGCCGGAGACCGATCCCGACCTGCTCTCGGGCGTCGTCGACGCGCCGCCGCAGCTCACTATGGAGATGGCGGGGCTGGTCCGCTTCAAGACCTCGACGCTGACCGCCGCCGGCCTTCAGCGGAACGGCGTCTGGGGCGAGGAGACCACCTCGCAGAAGATCGAGCACCTCGGCCTGATGCTGGGTGCGCTGGCGGCGTCGCCGAAGGGAGTAGTCCGGGGATACGGCGTCCCGCTCCAGCATCTGACGTTGGGGCTGCTCGTCTTCCCCGGCATCTGGGACTGGTATGTCCAATGGCGCGAGCGCCGTCGCGGCTTCTACACCGCCTGGGAGATCGACATGCTCCGCATCGCTCTCGCCATCACGCGGCAGGAGACCGGCTGGCTTCGGCAGCACGGGCAACTCGTCCATCGCGTCCGTCCGATTCCGGGGTTGGTCTCGCCGGAGGAGGTCGAGCGGGCGAAGGCCGATTGGGACGGCGCCTGCGACGCCTTCTTCAAGCACGCCACCGGGCGCGTGAAGGAGATCCAGCGCGTCGCGCGCGTCCACCGGGACCCGTTCGAGCCGATCATGCCGGTGCTGGAGGCCCCGAGCCCGGTCGGCGAATACCGCAAGATCACCGAGGAGATCCTGAAGCGGATGCCCGATCCAGCGCGCTATCCGCGTGGCGCCGCGGAGGCGGTCCGATCGTTCCTCCTGCTGCGGCTCGGCCTGCATCTCGGGCTCCGGCAGAAGAACCTCCGGCAACTGATGGTCTGCCCTCGGGACCGGTTCCCGCGCTCGGAACGGCAACTGGAGGATATGAAGCGCGGGGAGCTGCGCTGGAGCGACAGGGACGCCGGCTGGGAGGTCCTGATCCCATCCGTCGCCTTCAAGAACGCCAACTCTTCGTATTTCGGCAGCAAGCCGTTCCGGCTGGTCCTCCCCGACCTCGGCGGCCTCTACGACCACATCGAGACCTATATCGCCCGGCACCGCCGGGTGCTGCTGGCCGGCGCCGAGGACCCCGGCACCTTCTTCGTCAAGACGGTGAAGCAGACGAGCACCGATCCCGCTTACGACCAGACGACCTTCTACGAAGCCTGGAGGCTGACGATACAGCGCTACGGAATCTACAACCCCTTCACGGGAAGGGGAGCGATCCAGGGCCTGCTGCCGCACGGGCCGCACAACGTCCGGGACGTACTGGCGACGCATATCCTCAAGCAGACCGGTTCCTACGAGCAGGCGAGCTACGCTATCCAGGATACGCCGGAGATGGTGCAGAACCACTACGGTCGCTTCTTGCCGCAGGACAAGGCCGCGCTGGCGGCGAAGATCCTGAACCAGGTGTGGGAGGCGGCATAGCGCTGGCATCCGTTTGGACCGACTGCGGGCTGTCGGCCATGATGTTGATAACGCCTCCCTGAGACCTTGAGCCTATCGACCATCATGCGCCGCAGCCCCTAGTAGTTGCGAGCAGCTATCCTTGGGGGGATGATGGTGGAGATTTTTCGGACGACTGCATATCCGTTGTCCTCGTTGGTCGAGGACATCGAGCAGGGCAAGATCGGCTTGCCGGACATCCAGCGCCCCTTCGTCTGGCCCAACAAGAACGTCCGGAACCTATTCGACTCGCTGTATCGGGGATACCCCGCAGGTTATCTCCTCTTCTGGGAAACCGGCGCGGATAGCGCGACGAAGACCATCGGAGCCAAAGAGCACCAGAAGCCGCCTGCCGTCGCGATCGTCGACGGCCAGCAGCGGCTTACCTCCTTGTTCGCCGTGCTTAAGGGCCGGGAAGTGCTCCGGGCAAATTTTAAGCGCGAGCGTATCAAGATCGCGTTCAATCCGCTGCAGGAACGTTTCGACGTTACCGACGCGTCGATCGTGAAGGATAAGGCCTACATCCCGGATATCTCGGTCCTGTGGAGCAAAGGATTTAGCCTATTCAGCTACGCAAAAACTTTCGTGGATGAGCTGTCCGCCGTCCGGAGCCTGACCGATGCCGAGACAGAATGTATCATGTCGGCGATCGAGCGACTCAAGAACCTCCCCGGATATTCCTTTACCGCCCTGACGCTGAACGCCAGCGTCGACGCCGAGCTGGTTGCGGAAGTCTTCGTCCGGATCAACGGGGAGGGTAAGAAGCTCAACCAGGCCGACTTCATCATGACGTTGATGTCGGTCTTCTGGGACAAGGGGCGCGAGGAGCTGGAGAGCTTCGCGCAGAAGGCCGCGACGCCGGGGCATGGCGAGCCGACCGGTTACAACCACTTCCTGAAACCATCACCCGACCAGTTGCTTCGCGTCACGGTCGGTCTCGGCCTGAAACGCGCCCGCCTGCAGAATGTCTACAGTGCTCTGCGCGGGCGCGACGCCGTGACGGGCGAGGTAGACGAGGCCAAGCGCGACAACCAGTTCGCTTTGCTGACCGCAGCGCAGGAGAAGTCGCTGAACCTCGCCAACTGGCATCATTTCCTCAGCGTGCTCACGCTGGCAGGCTATCGCCACGAAGGCATGATCTCGTCTGAGACCGCGATCATCTACTCCTACGTCCTCTACCTTATCGGGCTCGTCGACCATGGGATCGACAAGCAGCAACTGCGCCAAGCGATCGCGGAATTCTTCTTCATGGCGTCGTTGACAGGGCGCTACACTAGCAGCCCCGAGACGAAGTTCGATTTCGACCTTGCCCAGCTTCGCGCTCTACCGGACGGGCGGGCCTACCTCGCACGCCTGCGCGAGATCTGCGCTACCACGCTGACCAACGACTATTGGGAGATTACGCTGCCTAGCGACCTCGCCACATCGGCGGCGCGCAGCCCCTCCCGCTTCGCCTACCAGGCCTCTCTTATCCTGTTGGGTGCGCGAGCACTCTACAGCCCTCTTAAGATCGCTGACATGGTCGACCCTGCGGTGAAGGGCACCAAGTCGACCTTCGAGCAGCATCATCTTTTCCCGAAGGGATATCTCGACAAGCTCGGCGTGAAGGATATTCGACAGGTCAATCAGATCGCAAACTTCGCGCTGGTCGAATGGCCGGCGAACCTGAAGATCAGCGATCAGGCCCCCACCTCATACGCCCCCGCGCTGCACGCCAGCTTCTCGCCGCAGGAGCGGGACGACATGATGCGTTGGCATGCGCTCCCGCTGAACTGGTGGGAGATGCCCTTCGACGACTTCTTGCGGGAACGGCGCGTGCTGATGGCCCGATTGGTCCGCGACGCCTATCGGTCGCTCCGCGGGGACGTGAGGCTCGCGGAAGCCGTCAAGGTGTCGGTGGAGGAATTGATCGCGTCGGGCGAGAGCAATGCGGTCGAGTTCAAGTCGACGCTACGGACGAATCTTCATACCGGCCAGGTCGACGAGAAGATGCACCTCGCCGTGCTGAAGACGATCGCAGGCTTCCTCAACGCCAAGGGCGGCTCGCTGGTGATCGGTGTCGCCGACGATGGAAAGGTCCTGGGCCTCTCTGCGGACAACTTCCCGAACGAGGACAAGATGGCACTCCATCTCGTCAACCTGATCCGGGATCGTATCGGCGAGCTCTTCCTCCCCTACATCCATCCTCATTTCGACGACCAGGAGGGCGAGCGCGTCATGGTCGTCCAGTGCGAGAAAGGCCCCAAACCTGCCTTCGTCAAGGATGGCGGCGCGCATCGCTTCTTCGTCCGCGGCGCAAACGCGACCGCCGAGCTCTCGGGCAACGCCGTGACCGACTATGTCAAGGCTCGCTTCGCATGATCCGATACTGATAGGGCGAAACAGCCAATGCAGCCGATCCTTCTCGACCGCTTCCGCGATGTCCTCATCGCGCATGGCGCAGCGGCAGCCCAATCCGACGAAACCCTGCTGGCCCGTGATCACCGCGACAGCCTGTTCTACGTACCGTTCGAGCACGTGAACGCGAAGGCCCGCTTGGTGTTGGTCGGGATCACGCCCGGACCGAACCAAATCGAAGACGCTTACACGGCCATCCAGAGCCGCCTTCGCGGCGGGCTATCTGAGAAAATGGCGCTGAGAAAAGCGAAGGAAGCAGGTGCCTTCAGCGGTGCTGCCATGCGACCGAACCTCATGCGGATGCTCGACGCGCTCGGCTTTCCCGCCATGCTCGACATCCCATCCTCCACCGCGCTTTGGGGCACGGCAGCCGAAAAGCTGCATGCAACATCAATCGTGCCGCATGCCGCCTTTCGGCGAGGCAAGCCTTTCGCCGGCAGTTTCGCCGACGTCCTCGCAAGCCCGATTTTCCGAAGGTCGTTCGAGGAAGATTTCGTCCCCTCCCTCGTTTCGCTTCCGCGCACCGCCCGTTTCGTGGCTCTCGGGCCCACCCCGCTCGAAGCCCTCGACTGGTGCGCGGAGCGGAGACATCTCGACAAGGAACAGGTCATGGGAGCTCTGGCCCATCCCTCCAGCAATGGAGGCAGCCAAGTGAAGGTCTACCTCGGAGAGATCAGCGGGGCCGCCTTGAGCCCGTCAGATCCGGTTCGTTATCGATTGGAATGGCTGAGCGCGGCATCTCGCCGAATGCGGGAAGCCTGCCAAGCTCAGACAGAGCGCGTCCCATAGGCGAGTGCCCATAGGAACGGAAGCATCACAATGTCCGGTCGCCCCCTTCCATTCAGCGCCGGACGAAGGTCTCCCGCGAAATCACGCCTCTCGTTGACTTCGCTTCGCGCCCTCCTAGTGTAGCCTTGAGTTGTAGCGTCGGGGGGCATTCATGCGTTTGCGAGCAGCCGCGTTGGGGCTGTGCTTGGCGTTTTCGCCCGCCATCGCGCACGCACAATACCCCGACCCCTACTTTCAGCCCGCGCAGGAAGCCTTCCTCGGCCTGAAGCCGGACACTCGGCTGTGGTTCCAGATCTTCCTGACCAGCGCAGGGCATTGGCCCGCGGTGCCGAACATGGGTTATTCGCGTCGGCTCTTCGAGGCGACCAAACAGTATCAGCTCTCGCGGGGCGAGGCGCCCACGGGCTTTCTGACCGAGGCTCAGGTCGCCGGGATGCTCGGCTCGGCGGCTTCGGTCCTGGACGGATGGCGCCTGCGCTGGGTTCCTCACCCGACGCGAGGCCGCCAGATCTGGGTCCCGATGGGCCTGGACCTGACGGCGAGCCGCACGGACCTCGGCGTCGAGCTGCGGGAGCCGCGCAATCGCTTCCGCATCAAGTTCAACCACATTCCCGCCGCCGACGTGCGGACGGCCTATGAGACGACCCTGCGGGAAATGGTCGGCAGCGGCGACCACATCAACTTCAAGGTGCTGAAGAGGGACTTCTTCGTCGTCACCGGGAACCAGGGCCGCTACAACCGATACGTTCGCTACCACACCGATGGCGACGGAATCCTCGGCTTCGATATGGGATGGTCCAGCGATGACGCTCCGGTCTACGGTAGCCGGCTGGTCACGATCGTCTCCGGCTCGCTATGGGCGAGCATGACCGGGGCTCCATTCCCGACGACTCCGCGGGCGATCTACCCTTGGGAGCGCAGCGACCCGGAGATCGCGAGCGCTCCTCCTTCGGCGCCGCCCCAGACCACCTCGGCATCGGCGCAAGCCGAACCGCCGAAGACAACCTTCTCCACGGGCTCCGGCTTCTTCGTGTCGAAAGCCGGGCACATCGTCACGAACGCCCATGTCGTCAAGGACTGCGCCACGATCACGGTGCGGCCGGATGGGGCCACGCCGGTCCCCGCCCAGGTTCTCGCCCGGGACGCCACGAACGACCTTGCCGTCCTGAAGATCGCCGGCCCCGTGGAGAGGACCCTGCCGATCCGTCCGAGTGTCCGTCTAGGCGAGGGCATCGCCGCCTTCGGCTTCCCGCACACCGACCTGCTGGCGACCACCGGCAACTTCACGCTCGGCAACGTCACCGCCCTGGCCGGGCTGAGGGACGACAGCCGCTACCTTCAGGTCTCCGCGCCCGTGCAGTCGGGGAACTCCGGCGGGCCGCTCCTGGACGGCTCGGGAAACGTCGTCGGAGTGGTTTCGGCCAAGCTCGACGCCATCAAGATGGCGGTCGCGCAGGGCGACCTCCCGCAGAACGTCAACTTCGCCGTGAAGGCCTCTCTGGCCACCAGCTTCCTCGACGCGAACCAGGTCGCCTACGAAACCGGGACGCCGGGTGACAAGCTCGATCCCGCTGACCTGGCCGAAAAGGCGAAGAAGGCGAGCGTGTTCATCGCCTGCCGGTAGCCTCGCGGCGGGGGCGGGGGAGGAACGCAGCCGTAAGGCGAAAGACGCAAGCCTCTCCGACTTGAGGTTGCCGGAGGGCTAACCTAGCGTCGTCGCCGACAAGGGAGGGCGTTGCGCTGGGCGGATGGGGCGAAGGAACTCTGGTGGCTGGCTGATATTGGGGCTGATCGGACTGGGGCTCTTCAAATGCGGGGAGACCAGGACCCCGACTCCGCCGTCGACAGCCTATTCCCCTCCGCCCGCCGTCAGCCAGAATACCCCCTCGCCCGTCACCTCCAGCCCCCCGCCCACGCAGCCGTCCGCGCCCGCCCGGAGCCTGTTCGCGGAGCTGACCACGAACGGCTACAATGGTGAACCGGCAGCCGAGACACGGCCGATCCGGCGTAGCCTCTACGTGCGCGGCAAGGAGGTCCCGATGCGGGCCGCGCCGAGCGCGAAGGCGAAGATCCTCAACCGCCTGCCCGACGGTATGGAGGTCGGGGAATTGTCGCGGCGCGATGACTGGGTCGAGATACGGCATCCGATCTCGGCGATCGAGGGATGGGTCAGCGCAAGGCGCTTGGGCGAGACGCCCCCGCAGACCGAAGAGACGCGGACCGAGGAGCAGCCGAGGCCGAAGAGGAAGGAACCGCCGGGCATTGAGGTGCTGTCCGATGCGGCGATCGTCGCCAGGCTCATCGCGCTCGATGCAGCGGCGTATTCGGGGAACTGTCGGTGCCCCGAGAACCGCGATCGGGCCGGCAGACGATGCGGGGCTAGGAGCGCCTATTCCAAGCCGGGCGGCTGGTCCCCGCTCTGCTATCCCGGCGACGTCAGCCGGAAGGCCATCGCCGACTTCAGGGCAAGAGGACGGGAATAGCCGGATATGCTGAGGAAGAGCGCGGCGCCGGTGCGATCTATGGTAGCGGAAAATACCGTTCTCAGTGGGGAGCAAGACGGCTCAAAACGTCCGGAAGCCCCCGAAAGCCGATGATAACAGATCAGAATTGGACTGCGTCCGGATCCCGAACCAGCCGCAGGGCCCATTCGCCGGCGAGGCCGTAGCCGGACATTTCCTCCAGGCGAGGAATGTCCGCAACCTGGCGATCGACGATGGTCTGGCTCGCGGCTGCGGCTTCCAGGCGACGGACGCACTCCTCCGCGGTGGAACCGGTCCTGATTGCCGAGACGATGTCGTAGTAATCGAGCCCCGTCGCGACGCGCGGCGGCATCGCCATCGTCCGATCGCCGGTGGCGGTCGCGATGACCCGCGCGATCACCGCATTGTCGGGCGCTTCGATCATGATGCGGACGTCGGCGGCGGCGACGAGCGCGGCGGGAAGCTGCCGCTCGGGGGCGACGGCGACGCCTGCGACGGACAGGCCACCGGCAAGCTTCGCGGCGCAAACTGCCGACGAGGGCCGCCTCTTGCCGCCGGGGCTCGGCGCGATGACGTCGTTCCACTCGCGGAGCGTCCCCAAGGCTTCGATGATGGGTTCCACCCAGTCGCTGGAGGGAACGGAAACCACGAGGGCCAAGCTGCTTTCGTCGTCGTCGATACGCTCCATCACATCCGGCGGGATCGCCGCATAGAGCGCGGCCTCGGCCAGGGTCTGATGAGCGGGAGCGGTGGAGGGCTCGTCGCCCTCAATGTCAGAAAAGTCGGGGGTGAATTCTTCGTTGGGCATATCGGCCTCGCGAGCGGAGGCCGTCGACGCGTCAGCGGTCGTCCGTCCTCCTGATGGAAGGGAATGAATTCATCGGGGTGTCCTCGGGCCGCGCGTCGACGCCGCCCGACAGGATCGGGCGTTTGATCGGCGCGGCGGTGAATATGGATCGGGTCGGAAGGGTCATCTCGGGAGGCCTCGGCTAGTGGACGGCCTCCCGCTTGCCAACCTCAGTCGCTGACGGGAAAGGCCGGGGGACGCGGCGTGCTTTCGGCGCGGGCCGGTCGCCACATATGGACGGCATGTTGACCATATGCGAACAGATAGTGAACCTTCCGTGCCTCGGTCAAGAGCTGGGCGAGAGGCTCCTGACACCTTCTGGATTATAGTTAACGGCCACATTCACCAAAATTGAGATGCGCCATTCTGACTCGGGGACGAGGCCCGCGGATCGTGCTACGCTAATCAGCATATTCGCGGAGGTTTTCGCCATGCCCGAAACATTCGGCTCTTTCATCGTCGCCAGACGCAAGGAGCTCGGGATCAGCCAGAAGGATCTGGCGAGCCGGGTCGTGCGCGAGGAGGACGGCAAGCCCATCTCGCCCCAATACCTGAACGACATCGAGCGCGATCGGCGTAGCCCGACCTCCGAGCACCTGATCGGTCAGTTCGCCCAGGCCCTGGATGTCGAGCCGGAATATCTTTTCTATCTCTCCGGCACCCTTCCTCAGGAGATCAGGGGAGCGAACCTGGGGCGGCGAGAGGTGGTCGAACTCATGAGCGCGTTCCGTCGAGGCCGGAGCTGAAGCGAATGGTGAAGTGGTTCAAGGACAGGACGGGCCGCTTCGCCGAGCGACCGCATTACGAACCCGCCGAGCTCGATACGGAGTGCGAGCGCCTCGTCAGCTCGTTCCTCAAGGCACACACGGGAAAGGTCGAATACCCCATCACCACCGATGATCTCACCGTGCTGATCGAACAGCACGTCAAGTATCTCGACGTGTATGCCGATCTGTCGCCAGATGGCTCCGACGTGGAGGGCGTGACGCGCTTCGCGGTCCGCGAGAAGCCCGTCATAGAGATCTCCCAAACGTTGTCCACCGCGAGCAACCGATCGAACCGCTATAGGACGACGCTCGCGCACGAACTCGGTCACGCCAAGTTCCACGACCACGTTTTCCAGATGAAGTTCACCTCCGGCAATCTCTTCGCCGTGAAGGAAGACAACCGGATCGTCTGCAAGCGCGACGGCATGATCGACGCGCCGCAGAACGACTGGATGGAATGGCAGGCCGGCTACGCTTCGGGCGCCTACCTCATGCCAAAGTCCGTCGTGACCCAGATCGTGCGCGGGACCGCCCCTTCCGATGCACCGCTGCCGCCTTGGCCCGCGGACGGCGAGCTCGCACGGGCGCTTGTCCGGAAGGTCATGGCGCGGTTCGAAGTCTCCGAGGAGGCGGCCCGCATCCGGCTCATCAAGCTGGGACATGTCACCGCCGCGCCGCGAGTGCCTACGCTCTTCGGCTAGCCCGTCCGCCGCCATTGACTCCGAATACGCCGATACGCTAATTAGCGAATCGACGTAGTTAGGAGCAAAGCATGGCTGGCGCCGGCATTTCATCCACTGGCCTTGATGCCTTCATCGAGCGCTACTGCGGGAACGCGGAGTTGTTGAAGCAGAAGCTGGCCGACCAACCTCGCTTGATCCGTTGTCAGGAGGGGGAAGCCCTTTGCTACCGCGACGAAACCGCTGACTGCGTTTGGATTGTCGAGACCGGCACGTTCGCGATCAGCCACACCCATTCGATCACCGAACGGCGTCGCGCGGAGCTTATCGGCGAGGCGGCTTTCTACCGCATCGAGCCTGATGGGACGAAACCGCGCAGGGCAGCGGATGTGATCGCGCGATCGAGGGCCAGCGCCTGGCGGATCGATCGGGCGATTCTCGACAACCTGCCTGACGGGCTAAGGTTGGCATGGACCGAGGGCGTGGCGCGCGCCCTGGTCGCGAAGCTCGACGAGGCGACTACCCAGAGGGCGGCCCTGACCGACGACGCCGGGTCGATCGAGAACCTGGCCAAGCGCTTCGTTTGCGAGGAAGGCTTGGCAGCGGCCCTGGCGATGCATCGCACGGGCTCCGCGGAGATCCGCGCCCATCGGACCCAAGCCGTCGTCTGGTTCAGCGACGTGGCAGGCTTCTCGGCCTACGCCAAGGATCTGTCACCCTCCGAGATCGGAGCGATCCTGCGCCGCGTCATGGAAATCCAGTGCCGCGAGATCCGCGCGGCAGGAGGGCATGTCGACAAGTTCATGGGCGACGGTCTGATGGCCTTCTGGCTCTGCCCGGACGAACCCCGGCTTGGCGCGATGGTCGGAAAGGCGGCGCAGGCGGCGGTCGCCGCCGGTCGTCGCGTTCGGGAGATCATCGAGCAGGAGGGGTGGCCGATCGACATCCGGATCGGCCTCCATTTCGGCGACGTCTCCATCGGCGACTTCGGCGGGGACGACAGGATCGCCTTCACTCTGGTGGGCGACGCCGTGAACATCGCCGCGCGGTACGAGCAGTGCCCGGTGCCGCCGAACGGACCCCGCGGCGTCGTGAGGATCAGCGACATCCTTTTCGCGCGCCTGGGCGACGAACGAGGCCTGTTCCTCTCCGAACCGATCCTCCTCACCGACAAGCATGCCCGCACCTACGCGGCGCATCTCTCCTCGTTCTGAAAGGACCCCACAGATGAGCTGGAGCCACGAACGCAGCCGGGAGCGCATCACGAAGCTGATGGGAACCGTTCCGGCCTACCGGATCGACGTGAAGACGTTCGACGGCGGCTTCCTGCGGGACGCGCATGCGCGAATGGAGATGGCGGGAATGCGCCCCGGCAGCGCTGGCGCGCCAATCTTCTCGGTCTCTCCCAACGAGGCCGTCGTCACCGACGCCGTGCACGTCTACGTGCAGCTGATCGACTACGGCGACGCCGTGCAGGGGGGCGATCGGGAAACCGAGGCAGGGCATCGACGGCTGCTCCAGTTCCTGCATCTGCATTATTCCGCCAGCGATTCCGTCGTGGATGAGTTCGGCGCCCAGCGGGTGGACTATCACGGCCCCCGGCTCCACGCCGTCGTGCCGACGCCTGCCGGCGACGCCATGGAGCGACAGCGCATCGTGCGCGCCCTCGCGTTGGCCTCGACACTGAAGGCCGTCATCGAAGAGGCGGATGCGCGGTTCGGGCGGCCCGGCCTGCGCACGCGGGTTCGGATCGGCATCGACACCGGAAAGGCCGTTGCCATCAACAGCGGGCGAGGATCGGAACCGGAGCCGTTGTTCCTCGGCAACCCCGCCAATTACGCGGCCAAGCTTGCTGAGGGTGACGAACCGGGCATCTTCCTCAGCGATCGCGTTCGAGCCGTGCTGGGGAAGGGTATGCTCGGGTCACTTTACCACGAACGCGCCGCCGCCCTGTCCGCCCACGATCAGATGTCCTACATCCAGGAAATCCGGGGGGCGCCTGCCGGACTTTCCGATGCCGGACTCCCCCGTCGCATGGTCGAGATCGCCTTCGCGCGCATGAGCGCGAACGACAGCCTTCGGGCGACCCTCGCGTCGGAAGCCGTGTTCGACTTCCATCACCATACCCCGCCCCTGCGCACCATCGCCTTCAAGGAGCTGATGCCAAGCCGATCGATCAGGATGCCGTTGGTCTCGATCTTCGCGGACATCGATGGCTTCACCGCCTATGTCGATCGCTCTATCCGGATGGGTCAGGTTCGAGAGATGGTCGCCAACCTGCACGTGATCCGCGGCGAGCTGGCCAACGTCCTGAAGGCCGACTTCGATGGCCGGAAGGTCCGCTTCATCGGCGACTGCGTCCACGGCCTCCTCGCCGAGGGCACACGCTACGAAACCGACGCATCGACATCCGTGACGACCGCGGTCCGCTGCGCGGGCGGCCTACGGTCCTCCTTCGAGCTTTGCCAGTCCATGTTGCCCGGCATCGGGGAGCTCGGCCTCGCGATCGGACTGGAGTTCGGGACGACTCCGATCACCCGGCTCGGCCTGCGCGGCGAGCGCAGCGTCCGCTGCGCCTCCAGCAAGGCCGTCTCCGCCTCCGAGGATCTGCAATCCCGTTGCGAGGGACATCAGACCGCCATCGGAGACCGAGCCTTCGCGGTGGCCAGCGCTCGGGTGCGGCAACTTTTCCGAAACGGCATCGCGGACGGATTGGATTTCGACGTCGCCGAGCAATTCATCGGCGAGCCCCTGGCGACGCCTGCCGTCGTGGCGACGCAGCCCGCGGCTCCGGCCTTCAGGGCCCATTCGACCTGATGGCCGCACCGCTCGGCCTGATACGCGATACGTGCCCGTCCTGGTTCGCCGTGGCCGATCAGGACGGAGCCGTCCTGCGCGGGACGGCGAGCCTTCACGTGAACGCACGGGACGCGGTTGTCCGGCACGATCTGGAGATCAGCCTCCGCGACGGCGCGGTGGTCGCGCGCGAGGCGGAGGCCGGCTCCCGACTGCCGCGGCGCTGTTCCGAAAGGCATATCGAATTCGACGGCTCCTTCTGCCTCGGGCTCGGGGCCGGTGCTCGAATTGAGAATGAGACGGCTGCATCGGCGTGGTGGCGCGGCCTCGACAAATTTCTGCGCCTCCAGCGCACGGCGAACCGCACCGGCGTCTGGCCCGACCAGCATGCGCTATCGCACGGCGAAGCGGGCGTTCATCACCAGGCCGCCATCGACATCGCGACCGAGTTGGGCCTCGACCAGGAATATGAGGCCTTGGTCATGGGTGCGCCCTCGCAGCTGGACCGGTTCGTGAATCTACTTCGTCGCGATGGGAGCCGCTTCAGGAATGGCAGGGCGGCGTGCGATTGCGATTGTGGCACGGTCGGTCGGCGACGCCGTCTCAGGCGAAAATGCCTTCGGCTTCGGTCGATCCTCACCCTGCTGGCCGAGGAGCGTGCCCGGAAGGTGAAGCTCGCCGAGTTCTGGGAAGCCCAGCGGCGGCTGGGCACCGTGTGCTGCGGAACGATGGCGACCTGCCCATTACGACAGGCCGCCTGATTTTTCGTCAATCGTCGATCGCCGTTTGCGTGACACTGTCCGACGCGCGGTCGTAAGTGATCTCGAACGTCCCGCGCTTGTCCCGAACGCGCCGCCTAGGCGGCCCCTTCGCGACCATTCGAGGGTAGCCGCTCGCATGATCGTCGCACTTGACGGCAAGCCAACCGGATTGGCCTAGCGTCGACCGCAAGCGGCCTTCCCGTCCGCATTCGTCGCAGGTGCATTCCGATCGCATTTCCGCAAGAAGGATCGCGCGGTCGATCGCGGCCTGGGTCTCCGGCCCGACGGGGGCGAGAAATTCCGCGCGGAGCTCGGCATACTTCTCCTTGATGTCAATGATCGAAATTTTGGTCGACACCGGTTCTCCGGCGAGCGCCCCTGCAATGCGGTCGAACAACGTGGACAGGATATCTGCCCAGCCGTCGCCGACCGCCATGTGGATGTGGGAGCAGGCGATCCAATGGGAATGCCGGGCATAGATCTGGACCTGCCAGTCGGCAGGCGTCTTCGGGCGCGACATGGGCGCCTCCATGGGAATGGGATCGCCAGCGACCTCGCGCGGCGATCGGGAATGCAGGGTTGTGCGAGGGGGCGCCGGCAGCGCGAGGGTCAGCCCGCTATTCGGCGCGGTCGCGCGATCGCCGCGTGCAGGAACCCACCGCAGTCGTAAAGCTTGCGGGTGCGGGGCAGCTGGATATTGGCGGGGTTACGCGACATTCCTGGCAAGATAAAGGGCCGGGCACTCTTCGGCAATGAGGCATGCTGCGAGCCAATCAAAGAAAAGCGCAGCAGCGCTTCATCGGTAGCGCCGGCAAAACGAATCGGTAGAATCTCTCCAAATGGAGAGTTCGCGTGGGCCAGACAGCTTCAAGAATTATCTATTATGCATTCCTCTCAATTCAGTGCTGGGTCCTGATCCAGGCCGGAATTTCGGTTGGAGAGATGGCGGTGAAGCCGCGCGAATGCTGGGCATTCCAGGAATGGAACCACCTTAAAATAGCTTCCTATGAAGCCACGGCTCTTCTAGCGATTTATATCGCTTTAGATTTCATAATCAGTAATAAGTATTTATTGATACCAATATCAATATTCATCTCATTTTCTTTCTTTTTCATAATCAGAATTATGATGTCTCAGTTCTGTCCGGGATTGTTCGAATGACCGATGCATTTCTGTTTTTCGATGGATATCGGCTTTACGCGCACGATGCGAGCGGCACCATACTGCGTAGCTGGCAGGCCTATTCCGGAACGGTTGACTTCAACCACCCTCGTTACCAGCCGATGGCAAACGCCGGCCCCACTCCAGAAGGGGTCTATGTGATTGATTACAGCATCGGCCAAAACTGGGACGACTTGTCCGCTTACCAGAAATCCTTGGCGATGGCCGGTATGGGGACTTGGCCCGGCGGCACGGCTTCATGGGGAAACCATCGCATCCAACTCGGATTCCTGCCGGGCGATACGCACTACGGACGATCGGGCTTCTTCATCCATGGGGGCGACGCGCCAGGATCGATCGGCTGTATCGATCTAGTAGGTGGGATGGACGACTTCTATCAATGGATGTCTCAGCAATCGGGGCCTGTAAGCCTGCGAGTCGACTACAGTCTCTATGCGAACGGCGCCGCGGAGTTAGCGAGCATCTCGCCCTCTCCGCTCATCGAAGGAGACTATCGCAACGCGACCGCGCGAGCGATAGTTGAGGTCGAGGCTCCCCTCACTCCCACGACGCTCAATCCGAACGGCGTCGAGCTCGCGTCCTCCGCAGTCATCGGCGAGAGAACAGATTATTTTTACAATGTCGCGACGCTCCGGCTGACCGGGTTTGATGATGAGGTTAACTTCGACCCCGTCGTTCCGACGTGGCTGCAGGCCGTTAATGGCGAGGGCGGCGACGACACGTTCAACGTCTTCGCCAAACTTCCGTCGATAGACGGCGGCGCCGGGGTCAACACGCTTTCATTCCATCGCTACATTCCCCTTCAGCCGCAGAACCCCTATGGCGTGACGTTCGACTTGCTCAACCCGGCTGCGCGGGAGCCCGGCGGCTCGTCGCCCTCGGTCATTAACATCCAAAACGTGACCGGCTCCGGCTATGCGGACCTGATCTCGGGGGATTCGGGACGCAACGTCCTCAAGGGAGGGGCTGGCACCGACACGCTCTACGGCAGGGGTGGCGACGACGATCTGTATGGTGGGAGCCACTTGAATAACCTGTTTGGCGGAGCGGGTCAGGACAAGCTTTACGGGGAGGACGGCTGGGGCAACCTCCACGGCGAGGACGACGACGACGTCCTGTATGCGGGAAGCGGAGCTGGCGAGAGCCATCTCTATGGAGGCAAGGGCAACGATACGCTTCACGGCGGCTCGTCGATCACCCGCTTCTATGCGGACGAAGGTAATGACACCTTCTTCATGGGTTCGGGGACGAACTATCTGAGCTATGCCGCTTCGCCGGATGCGATCGTCGCGGATCTGCACGCGGGAACCGTCACGGGCGGTTACGCCACGGGTGACACGATCGTCGGGTCGTTCAGGAACGTGACCGGGACGTCGAAGGCCGACACCTTCATCCTCGGAAGCGCCGGCTCGATGATCTGGGGCGGAGAAGGCCTGGACACCTACGTGATGGGCTCCGGCGCCGACAAGATCCTGGACGGGACCGCCTTCCAGCACAATGGCCAGGGCGCGATCATCGACTATCGCGGTTCGTCCGCGGGGATCACCCTGAAATACACCAGCCCGAGCATCGGGTTCGTCGGGACGACCGGCTGGGCCACGGGCGACGAGATCATGGTCTCCCAGCAGGTGACCATCCATGGCACCGAGCAGATCGATCACATCGTAGGGCGCGGCTGGAGCCAGGCCTGGATGTATTCGAACGGGGACGAGACGGTCTTCGGTTATGGCGGCGCCGATATCATCGACCTTCGCAGCGGCAACAACTACGTGGATGGCGGCGAAGGTAACGACACGATCACGACCGCGGAAGGGAATGACATCGTCCTGGGCGGTGATGGCGATGACGTCATCTCGGTCGGGTTGGGTTCCGATGTCGTCTATGCTGAGGCGGGCATGGACACGATCTTGACGCTGGCCGACTCGCAAGTGGACCTGTTCGACCTCGGGGCGGACGGCGGCCACCTGTCCTATTCCGGCTCGCTCCCGGGCGTGTTCGGTAACGGCGTCTCGATCGACCTCCTGACCGGCACCTACCAGTTCAGGGTCAACGACACCGCCGCCTGGCAGGCGCTCAACGATACGATCGTTGGCCCCATCCTTTCCCTGACCGGCTCCCAGAACGCGGATGCCCTGACCGGCACCAATGAGGCCGATATCATCAAGGGCGGGAAGGGCCGCGACGTCATCCTGGGCATGGGCGGGAACGACAAGCTCTTCGCTCCGTTCGCCATCCTCGTCGACGGCGGCGAGGGCAACGACGACATCGACTTCGGGACCGGCTTCCATCCCTGGTACGCCCCGCCGCTGACGACGGTGATCGGAGGGACCGGAGAGGACTTCATCTTCGGCAACGGGGGAACCGTCGACATCTACGGCGGCAACGACAACGACACCATCCAGACCTGGAAGGACCTGGCACCGGGCGAGTCGTTCCAGAGCACCTTCGGCACGATCCGCGGAGGCACCGGCGTCGACACCATCCGCATCACGAACGGATTCACGGTCTTCGCGATGGGCGACGGCGACAGCATCACGGGCAAGACCCCCGGCCAGCTGAACAGCACCGTGAACTACTCCGAGGCCCTATCGGGGGTGACAATCAACGGCGTCACCGGGCAAGGCAGCGACTACATCCCCTACATGAACCACATCGTCGGATCGAACTTCGCCGATGTGATCTACCTGGGCACCCGGCATAGCTGGGCGGGCGCGTCCGGGACGATGAACGGCGGCGGCGGCGACGACACCTTCTACGGCGTTAACGGTAGCGTGTTCAATCAGAGCATCCACGGTGGCAGCGGGAACGACGTCTTCTACGGGGGCTCCGCCGGCTCCGTTTTCTACGGAGGGGTGGATAACGACGCGATGTATTCCGGCACGGGCAAGGACGTGTTCCATATGGGCGACGGGAACGACGTCTTCTATTACGGGGTCGAGGGGGGCATCATCGGCGGCCAGGACATCATTCATGGCTTCGTCTCCGGACAGGACAAACTGTTCATGCCCGCGTCGATGCTCGTGCGCCGGGACGTCAACGATCGGGACGATGACGGAGATCTGAACGAGACCTTCATCCAAACGAAGGAGGAATGGTTCGAGGAGTTCAACGGGAACGCCCACTTCCGCACCGCGGCAGGCAATCCCGACATGTCGAACTACGTCCGGATCGAAGGCGTGCCGAAGACCTCGCTTTCCGTGGACGACTTCCAGTTCATCTGAGGACGGGAAGATTGAGCCCACCTGCTCCGCTACGGGGTAAAGCCGATCGCGTAGCAGCATCGATCGGGGCTAGCGCTGTGAACGCCACCGCATCAGCGTCGCCGCATAACATGCATCGACGTGCTCGTTAACCTAGCGAGGATCACGCTGCGACAGGTTCGGCGATGGCTGCTGCCGCCTTGGCCCTCGGCTTGGTTGATTTTACGAAAGTGGTGTCCGCCACCACCTTGTCCAGCCAACGCCTGGCCTCACGTTCGGTCGAGAACTGCCGGCAGAACTTTGTGATGCGACGGCTGCCGGCTCGAAACTCGACGCCGGGCTTTCTTCCCGAAACGTATTCGACCGTTTCGGTTTTTCCGTCCGTCGTTGCGGTCCAGGCGTCCGGCGAGACCCGAACCCAACGCCGTGCCAATCGAAGTCGCTCCAAAGCCTGCCGGAAGGCCTTGGCGGAGGAATATCGCCTAGACGGATCTGAGGCGCAGGCGACATTGATGATCTTGCGTAGGGCGGTCGGCACCCAATCCGCGTAACCGACCCGCGTCGGAAGAACTCCATTTCTCACGTCTCGACGCCAAGTCTCCTCGTCGTCGAGTATCCTTTCCCAATCGCCGGTCATGTTGTTGACGGCACGCAGCAGCGTCAGCCCCGCCGCGAAAACATCGCTCGCCGCCGAGAATTCCTTGTCGTTCATCGCTTCTGGGGAAGCGTGGGGCACGTAGAAGTCATCGGAGACACGAACGCCGCTGCGGGGGTGCATGGCGGTGCCGAAATCGGAGAGCTTCGCGCCACGGGGCGCCAGCATGATATTCCCGGGCTTGACGTCGCGATGAACGATCCCGCGGCCGTGGGCGTGCTCCAGCGCGTAGAGGACATGCTTCACGTATGAGATCGTATCCAGGACGGGAACGAACTGCCGTTGCAGCAAGTCACCCAGCGACCCTCCCTCGATAAACTCCATCTCGATCAATACGGACTTCTCAAAAACGTCCGCCGTCACGATCTGGACGACGTGGTCGTGGCCGCACAAGCTCTGCGCTTGGGCTTCGACTACCGCCTTGCGGCTAGCTGGATCGTCAACGATCACGACCTTCAGGGCGGACTTCTTGGCCATGGGAATGTTATTGACGAGATAGACCTCGCCGAACCGGCCTTGGCCCAGAAAGCGCTCCACGCGATATTTGTTGAGGACCGTCTGCCCAGGTTGCAGCAGTCTTTGAACGACATCATTCATCGAGCGTCATCCATGCGGCCATTGCGGCCAGCTTAGCGTCGCGGTCCCATTTCCCTGGCGGGTTTGCGATCCGCGCATCGCAGGCGTCGAGCTTGTCTCCGGGGAAATCGAGGGCCTTCTTGGTGAAGGACTGCGAGGTAAACTCCGCGATCTTGTTTCCCCTTTCGTGCGCGATGAGGTTCAGGATGCCGAAGGGGAAGCAGAGATAGGCGACCTGATCGGCGCTGTTCGCATCCAGCGACAGCCGATAGGCCATTTTCGACGGATTGGTGCGATCGACGATCTCATTGAAGGTCTGCTTGAAGAAGTGGGCGAGGCTGCTTCTCGACTGCGTCGCATCGAAACGGTGGCGATCGTGCTGCACGTAAACCGGCTTGGACCTGCTCCCGGTTAGGACACAGAACCAGAGCTCGCCCTTCTTGATATTGAACCCAAGCGCCGACATCGATCCCCAACGTTCGGAACAGCCATGACGATACTGCGAAGATAGCCGATTCGCGTGCCACCTTCGCCTTTCTGATCTGCTCTCCGCTTCGCGCTTACGGCGCCTACAGGGCAGCCGGCCCGTTGACGTCGTCGCCAAGGAACGGCGCCCAACCGGCGATGGTCAAGGGTTGCGATTACGGGACGAATCCAACCTTATGGTGCACAATCCGGCACTGGGTTGCGTTGGGGTGGGCTGTGCAAGACGAGAACGCCATAATTTTAGGTCAAACGCACGGTCGACGAGCTTCCGCTCCATGTCGCGTGGATCGCTAGTCGCGGGCGCACGCATTCGCGTGCGCGATGCCGAATGGGTTGTTGGGCACGTCGAGCGCGGCTCGGTCTCTGGCGCGGTCGTCCACGCCAAGGGCTTGTCCGGCATCGTGCGGGACAAGGATGCGATCTTCGTCGCAGAGGTCGAGAAGCGCCGTGGCAACGGCATTGTCGTCGTCGATCCCGCCGACGTCACCTTGGTTGCGGACCAATCCGCCGGATATGCCGATACGCTGCTGCACCTTGAAGCGGCGCTTCGCAAGTCGGCGCCGACCGGGAACGTAGTCCAGGTTGCCGGGAAGGCCGCGATCGATGACCTCGACTTCCAGCTCGATCCCGTTCGATTGGCGCTCCAGTCACCCCGTGCCCGCATTCTCATCGGAGATGACGTCGGGCTTGGCAAGACGCTGGAAGCGGGGTTGCTGGCTTCGGAGCTGATCCTCAGGCGTCGCGGCAAGCGCATACTGGTCGTCGCGACCAAGGCCATGCTGGCGCAGTTCCAGCAGGAATTCTGGACGCGGTTCTCCGTTCCGTTGGTCAGGATCGATAGCGAAAAGATCCGCCAAACCCGCGCTCGCATCCCCCTGAACCATAATCCGTTCGATCAGTTCGAGAAGGCTATCATCTCGGTTGATACGCTGAAGAACGACCACCAGTATCGGACCGCGCTTGAAAAGGCTTGGTGGGACCTGATCATCATCGACGAGGCTCACAACGTCGCCGAGCGCAAAGGGGCCGGGGGCGTGAGCCAGCGCAGCCAGCTGGCCGATAGGCTGGCCTCCCGATCGGATGCCCTGATCCTGATGTCGGCAACGCCGCATGACGGCTCGCGCCGGAGCTTCGCCAGCCTCATGCGCATGTTGGATCCGACCTCGATCGCGAACCCGGACAGCTACGGTCCGGACGACATCAAGGGCCTCTTCGTCCGCCGGTTCCGAACCAGCCCCGCGGTCGCAAGCGCCTTGAAGAGCAAGGTGCAGCAGCGTGTCACCGACCGGATCGGCTTCGCTCCCTCCCAAGCCGAGGAGCATGCCTACGGGATATTGGCGAACCTCGATCTCCAAGAGGATCAGAACGCTCGCAACCGCGGCCAACGCCTTTTCAAGACGCTTCTCGAAAAGGCGCTCTTTTCCAGTCCAGCCGCCTGCGCGGAGACGCTGGAGAAGCGGATCTCCAATCTGACCAAGGACGGGACCGCCGCCAGATCGAAGGATGCCGTCGAACTCGGCAAGCTCCTCGTCGCCGTCCAGGCGATTGATGCGAACAACTTCGGAAAGTATCAGCGGCTGCTGAAGCTGCTCGGCGATATCAAATGGTCCCCGCGCCGGAAGGACGATCGCATCGTCATCTTCTCGGAACGCATTGCGACCTTGGAATGGCTCGCGAAGCAACTGCGCGAGCAACTGGGCTTGACCGAGGATCAGGTGAAGACCCTCCACGCCAGCGGGGTCGATGGGGATCGGAAGGCTCAGCAGATCGTCGCCGACTTCGGCTTGGAGAGATCGCCCCTGCGCATCCTGCTGGCGTCCGACATGGCGTCGGAAGGCCTCAACTTGCACTACCTCTCCCACAAGCTCGTCCACTTCGACATTCCGTGGGCCTTGCTGACGTTCCAGCAGAGGAATGGTCGCATCGATCGCTACGGCCAGGAGCGGCAACCGCAGGTGACATACCTGGTGGCAGAGCCCGCTCAGCCAAAGATCCGTGGGGACCTGCGCGTCTTGGGTCGGCTCATCGAGAAGGACGAGGCGGCGCAGGAAAGCATCCGCGATCCCTCGGCGTTTCTCGGCACCAACGATGAGCAGGAGCAGGAGGACATCGTCGCACAGGCGATCGAGGATGGGATCTCGGCAGAACAGTTCGATCGCGAGATGGACGCCCGCGCGGATGCGAACGATGCGGCGTCGGAAGACGCCTACGCGGCGCTGGAGGCGTTCTTCGATCAGGCTCAGCCCGAGTTGCCGGCTATCTCCCCTTCCGTCCGCGCGACGGGCCGGGCCTCGGTCTTCTCATCGACTTTCGCCTTCACCCAATCGGCGCTGACTCGCGCACAGGCCTCGGATGGCGGCCTGCGGTTCGAAGTGGACGAGGACGATCGGGTCATCACCCTCGACATGCCAGACGCCTTCCGCGAGCGCTCGGATTTCGGCGGTCGCGCCACTCGGGCAATCGATGCGCGCTTCATGCCTCCCGAAGCTGAGCCGCAAGATGGCCGCCTGCGTCTGACCGACAACCGCTCCCTTATGAACGATCGCATCCGCTCGTCTCGCCAGGGTGCGGGCGCGGGGTGGCCCGATCTCCAGTATCTATGGGACGTTCACCCCGCGGTCGACTGGCTGTCGGACAAGATCGGCACAGTCTTCGGGAGGCAGAACGCCCCCGTCGCTAGATTGGCCGGGCTTCTTGCGCCTGACGAGGTCGCCTTCGTCTTCAATGGCGTCGTCCCCAACCTGAAGGGACAGCCCCTGGTCGACGAGTGGCCCGTCGTCGTCTTCTCGGGCGGGAGCTTCGTGCGCGTCGAGAGCGCCGCGGAATTCCTCGACCGCTCGACCCTCGGTAGGCGAGACATTCCGAACATCGGTGCGACGCGTATCGACGACGCCCAGAAGCTCGTAGAGGAGGCGGTGGGGCGCGCTCAGACGTTCGTCCACGAAACGCGCAAGCGGTTCCAGAACGACCTCGACGGTCAGCTCCTGGCATTGAGCGAGCGGCGCGACACCCTGCTCGGGCGCCATAGAAAACGCATCGTCGACCTTTTCGAAGGCAAGGACGAGAACGCCATCCAGCGCAGTCGACGGGCGAAGGAGGAGGCGAGGGTCGAGCGCGAGTTCGCATCCTGGTGGGACTGGATCGAGAAGACGCGGCAGACGCCGGATGATCCCAATCCGTATGTCCGTCTGGTCGCGGTGTTTCGAGGTTAAGCGATGCCCATTGATCTCGCCGGTATCTCCAACGAGAACGAATTCTTCTCCGAGCACTACCTCACCACGATTTTCGAGGGAGACGTGGAGGAGACGCTGCGCGCTTGGCGTGAGCAAGAAAAGACGTCGGGGTCATCCCCGCACAAGTTGCTTGAGAAGGCGGGGGCTACCTGGCGTCGTCTGGCCGCGACGTATGTGAACGAACGGGACGATCGCAAGCGCCTGCTGATCGGCAGGGAGTTCGCCCATGACTTCCTGGCGGCGATCGGGTTCGAGCGTCGCTCGGAACTGGTGGCCGACGCCGAAGGCAAGCTGCTGCCCGTTCTCGCACGGCGCTTCAACCTGGACGGCCGTGACGCGGTCTGGATCGTCGAGGTGCCATCCCCCGCGGGGGCGGACTTCGAGATCGATCCGCTCCAGGTGCGCTTCCGATGCGAGCAATTCGAAGGCTTCGAAACGGCAGAGGACATCGCCAATCGCCGGAAGGACGTCGCGGAGGCCGCGATCGTCAAGGGCATCTTCGCATTGGAAGCCCCTCCGCGTTTCGTCATTCTTCTGAGCATGTCCCAGGCCGTTTTGATCGATCGGCAGAAATGGTCGGACAGCCGTTTGCTGAGGTTCAGCTTCCCGGATATTTTCGGTCGGGCCGAGCCATCCACGATCGCCGTCACCGCCGCCTTCCTTCACGCGACCTCTTTGGTTCACGGCGCCGGCACCTCGCTCATCGACCGCATCGACGAGGAAAGTCACCGCCATGCCTACGGTGTCTCCCAGGATCTGAAGTTCGCCCTCCGACAGGCTATCGAGCTCCTCGGAAACGAAGCGGCCTCGCTCATCGTCCAGAGGCGAAAGGCCCAACAGAAGGGCGTCTATTCCGGAGACAACGCGCTCGACGCCGGCGTCCTGACGACCGAGTGCCTGCGATACATGTATCGCCTGCTGTTCCTGTTCTTCATCGAAGCCCGTCCGGAGCTCGGGTTCGCGCCTATGAAGTCGAAGGCCTATCGGGCGGGCTACAGCCTTGAGAGCCTGCGAGAGCTTGAGCTGGTCCAACTCCAGACCGAGGAAGACCGGAACGGGCACTTCATCTCCGACACGCTCGATACGCTGTTCGGCATCGTCTTCGAAGGAACGCCGGGCGCAGACTTGCGGCAGGGGGCATCGGGCGAGGAGTTCACCTTCCACCCCGTTCGGGCGCGGCTGTTCTCACCCGAGGCGGTGGGGACCTATCTGCGCGGCCTGCGCTTCCGAAACGCCACGATGCAGCAGATCATCGCGCTCCTCTCCTTGTCGCGCGGAGGCAACGGGCAGCGCAGAGGCCGCATCTCGTATGCCCAGCTGGGCATCTCCCAGCTGGGAGCCGTCTATGAATCCCTGCTCTCCTTCTCCGGCTTCTTCGCATCGGAGGACCTGCTGGAGCTGAAGCCTGCGGACAAGCCGGCGCCGGGGCCGCTCGAAGCCGCTTTCTTCATTCCGCGCAGCCGCGCCGGCGAGTTCAAGGCCGAGGAGTTCGTCTTCGAGGGCAGCGCGGCCAAACTCTATCCGAGGGGCGCCTTCATCTATCGTCTCGCGGGTCGCCATCGCGAGAACTCGGCGTCCTATTACACGCCGGAGCCGCTCGCCCGGGTGCTCGTCAAATACGCGCTGAAGGACCTCCTGGACGGCAAGAAGGCCGACGACATCCTGAAGCTTCGGATCGTCGAACCGGCGATGGGATCGGCGGCGTTCCTCGTCGAGGTCGTCAATCAATTGGCCGACAAATACCTGGACCTCAAGCAAACGGAACTGAAGCGTCGGATTCCCCACGACCGCTATGCGTTGGAGCGCCAGAAGGTGCGCGCCTATCTTGCCGATCGGAACGTCTTCGGGGTCGACCTCAATCCCATCGCCGTCGAGCTCGGCCAGGTCTCGCTCTGGTTGGACTGCCTTCATGAAGGCGGGTTCGCGCCGTGGTTCGAGGATCAGGTCCACGCTGGCAACTCGCTGGTCGGCGCCAGGCGCGCCGTTTTCCCCACGGCGTCGCTGAACGCGCGACGCGACGAGGACCGTTGGCATAAGCGGCGCCCGCGAGAGATTGGATGGTCCGGTGAGGCGAGGCAGCCCGACGAGGTTTGGCACTTCCTCCTCCCCGATCCAGGCATGAGCTCCTACGATCCCAAGATCGTGCGCCCCTTGGCTGCGGAGGCTTGGGCGACGTTCGGCGAGTGGCGGCGCGACTTCATGAAGCCACTCGACAAGGACGAGATCGAGACGGCCCGCCGCCTCTCGGCAGTGGTCGACCAACTCTTCGAGGACGTCGCAGATCGGCTTCGGGACTTCCGGCAGGAGGTCAACGACGACATCGCGATCTGGCCGGCGGAAGCGGGTCCGAACGAGCGCCACGTCGATTTCCAGGAGAAGATCCGTCGCCTGGCGAGCTTCCAGGGCCAGGACGTCAAAAACGCCGTCTCATGGCGCAGGCTAAGGAGCGCGATGGATGCTTGGTGCGCTCTCTGGTTCTGGCCGATCGACAAGGCCGACGAGCTGCCCTCCCGCACGAAGTTCTTCCAGGATCTCGACCTGATCCTGACCCAAGGTGTTGAGGATCAGAAGGTGGTTACCGGGGTCTTCGCGACGGGCTCTCCTCAAGGGCGTCTGTTCGAGACGATCACCGTCCCAGGCGAGAAGGGCTCGGGCACCCTTTTCAGGGCCGAGGAGCGCATTGTCGAGCTTCAACGAAACAGCCTGTTCGGAGATGTCGACGTCGACCAACTGATCGCTGCATCGCCGTGGCTCCCGACCGCAATGAAGGTCGCGCGGCGTCATCGGTTCATGCACTTCGATCTGGAGTTCGCCGACGTGATGCGCGAGCGTGGTGGGTTCGATCTCGTCATCGGCAACCCGCCTTGGCTGAAGCCGGCATGGTCCGACCCTCACATCCTGAGTGAATTTCACCCTGAGATCGCCATTAGAGGTCTTTCGGCAGCCTCCGTTGACGCACAAAAGGATCGATTTATCGACAATGGAGACATAAAGAGCATTTATTTAGATCAGTACATATCAATGGGTGGTTTACAGTCGTTTATATCAGCCAAGCATAACTACCCCTACATCGGAGGAGGAGGACCAAATCTTTATCAATGCTTTATTGATCTTTCATTCAGAATTATCTCAAAGAGCGGAATTTCTGCCTTAATACACCAAGACAGCCATCTCATGGAGCCGAAGCTCCATGAGTTTAGATTCTCATGTTTTTCTAGGCTGATTAGACATTTTAATTTCAGGAATGAAATATACAATAAGATGTTTTCTGAAGTTAATCACAGTGAGATATATAGCGCCAATATATATTCTGGTAGAGAGCGCCCTGTATCTTTTGACCATATTTCAGGACTTTTCCTGCCCGAGACAATAGTTTCATCATATGAGCACGATGGAATTGGTCCGGTTCCTGGAATTAGAACTGATAGTTCGTGGGACACCAGAGGTCATCGGAAAAGAATTGTGAAGATAGACAGTGATGTTATCGCAATGATGTCGAAGATGACATTGGACGAGGACATGACGGATGCAGGCCGTTTCATATACCCGCATTCTACCGAGACGCTCTCCGTAATGAAATCACTGTCTAGTGCGTTGCAGGTAGGGCGCGCCACTGCTGGGGCATTTCAGGTTTCGCCGATGTGGCATGAGGGAGCGGCCACCAAGCAACGAAAGCTCATAAAGATCGGCGGCGCTCAGAAAAGCAGCCTGAGTGAGCTTATAATCAAAAGTCCGTGTATTTTCGTTGGGAATCCTTTGTATAAAACTCCGAATGAAGGGTGCGTAACCAAAGAAGATTATGAGCTTATCGATCTCAGCGAGGTGCCGGACGATTATTTTCCGAGATCTAATTTCTCTTCCACTGTTGATATTCGTCATTTGTATGAAAATTCGACGGATGTTCCGTGGTCGAACGCGCTGAAACACTGCGATCACTACCGTATAGCTTTTCGAGGAATGGTTCAGCCTTCGCGAGAAAGAACTCTGGCGGCCGCTTTGATTCCGCCATCAATTCAGCATGTCGATAGCCTTGAGAGCATGAGCTTTGAGCGTGAGGCAGATTTGATCAACGTATACCCTTATGTATTGTCGTTGCCATTGGATTTCCTGGTGAAATCCATGCAGGTCGAAAAAGTGAGGGACTCCATCGTTCGACACCTACCAATCTCGGAATTGGGGGACACCGCAAAAAGTCGCGCTCTTCGTTTGGCGTGCCTGACTTCGCACTACCGGGATATCTGGGATCGGAATGTTGGAGAGCTCAAGCCTCTTGAATGGAGCTCCTCCGACCATCGTTTGATTCTAGATGGCTCAAATACAAATCTAGGAAACTGGAGCCGAGATGTCGCCATTCGAACTGATTTTGCTAGAAGGATGGCATTGGTAGAGATTGATGTTCTGGTTGCGCAATCATTTGGACTGACGCTGGACCAATTAATTGAGATATATAAGACGCAATTTTATGTATTGTATGCCAATGAATCTGGGACCTGGTACGATCAAAATGGACGTATTGTTTGGACCAGCGCGAAAGGCCTAGGCGGGGCTGGATGGCGCAAGCCCGATGGCAAGAAGCCAAGCGCGAGAGAGTGGTTAGCTTCCTACGCCGATCTCGAAGCGGGTCGGACCCTCGAATGCGACGTTGCTATTGAATTCCTTCCGGACGGGCCCAAAAAGGTCCGCCGCGTATTTGAAGCACCGTTCACGACCTGCGACCGCGAGGCCGACTATCGCACGGCGTGGGCCTTCTTCGAGGCTCACGCTCAGAAGAAGGCGGCCTAACCATGCTGCCTTCCATTCTCGCACGTCAGGTCAGAGCAGGCGTCGAGGACCAACTTCGTGCTTCCTTCTCGCCCTCCTCGAAGGCTTTCGAGGGGATCATCGAGAGCTTTCTGGAGAAACCCGAAGCCCTGGTCAAAGGGCCGTGGCTGTCGCTCGACATGCCATTCCGGCGAAGCGAGAACGCCAGCGAGTTCTTTCCGGGCATTCCGCTTGGCTTTAAGCCCTATCGACATCAGGAGCGAGCCTTCGAGCGGTTGTCGGGAGATCCGCGGCGATCGACCCTGGTTGCCACCGGCACCGGCTCCGGAAAGACGGAATGCTTCCTCCTGCCGATCCTGGACAGTTGCGCCAAGACGAAGGGCGAGCCGGGCATCAAGGCGATCATCATCTATCCCATGAACGCGCTCGCCACCGATCAGGCGAGGCGTATCGCCGGCCTCGTCGCTCGGAACCCAGAGCTTCACGGATTGACGGTCGGCCTCTATGCCGACGAGCGGCCGGAGATCCCGCAGTCCGCGATGTCCAACACGGGCGTCATCGACGCCCGCGACGCGTTGGTCAGGAACCCGCCGGACATCCTGCTCACCAATTACAAGATGTTGGACTACATGCTTGTCCGGCCGGAGGAGCGCGAGATCTGGGAGCGTAACCGCCCCGAGACGCTTCGCCACCTCGTCGTCGACGAACTCCACACCTTCGACGGGGCGCAGGGAACGGACCTGGCCAGCCTCATTCGCCGCCTCAAGGCGCGGCTGAACATGCGGCGCGGTAATCTGTGCTGCGTCGGGACCTCAGCGACGCTCGGCGGGCCCGAGGCGATCGACGACCTGGTCTCCTATGCCGGCGAGATATTCGACGAACCCTTCAACGCCTCTTCGGTCGTCCTTGAAGACCGTCAGACCGTGACGGAGTATCTCGAACATCTCCAGGTGACTGACCTTGAGGTGCCCGAGGAGGGGGCGCTAGCGGAGATCGTCCGGAGGATCGATGATCTAGGTCCGGACGAACTGGTCCGCCAGACCTTCGCCCTGTGGTTCGGCGCCGAAGCCCCTGCGGATGTCGCGGATGGCGCTTGGCGGATCGCTTTGGGAGAGTTGCTCGACGGCCACGTCTTCTTCCAGACGCTCCTCAAGATCCTCAAAGGGCGTCCGACTTCGTATCCGAACGTGCTCGACGAGCTGAGGCGGAACAAGCTATATCGCCGGTTCGAGGATGGTCATCTCACCGCGCTTGTCGACACGATGACCGTCCTTGTCGCTCATGCGCGTCGAACCTATGCGGACGTGCGCGACGCAAACGGGAACGCCATCCCGATCCCCTTCTTCAGCGTGCGTCACCAGCTTTGGATACGAGAGCTCCGCCGCATGGTCGCGGGCGTCGACACGACGCCTCGCTTGCAGCACCACGACGATCTGGGGATAGAGGAGCAACGGCGTGCGCTACCTGTCATCCATTGCCGGTCCTGCGGCGGTGCCGGCTGGGCGACCGTAGCCCCGAACGACGAACGCCGTTCCCTTTCGGCGGAGCTCAAGGACGTCTACGCGAGCTATTTCGGCTTCTCCGACCGACTGCGTTTCATTTTCCGCGAGCCGCCGGTCGTGCGCTCGAAGCGGAAGGTCGTCGGGCAGACGCGCCCCGTATGGCTCTGCACGGCCTGCCTGACGCCGCACTACGGCGAGGAGCAGCCCGAGAACGGATGCCGATCCTGCCGAGGTTCCGTTGATGGCCTGATCCAGGCCTACCTGCACAAGCCGGGAAGGCTGACCGACGACAGCTTCCGTATCGACCACGACTGCACCTTTTGCAGCGCACCGAGCGGGCTGGGCATTCTGGGCGCCCAATCCGTGACCCTGGTGAGCGGCATGGTTGCGACCATGTTCGGGTCCGATCACAACGACGACCCGAAACTGCTGACGTTCTCGGACTCCGTTCAGGACGCCGCCCATCGCGCTGCGGTCTTCCAGGCAAGGAACGCGACCAACGTGTTCAGGGCGGGGCTGTCCCGGTTCGTGTGCGAGGCGGTCGATCCGGATTTGGGAGCCGTCGAGACCGGTGCCGCAGACGCGATGAAGACCGCGCTTGGCGAAGACGCCTCGGTCGCCGACTACGTTGCGACCTATCTCCCCAGCGACATGGCGTGGAAGAGGGACTACGAGACGCTTCTGGCTCACGATGCTCTGCCCGAGAAGTCAGAGCTTCCCAAATACCTGAGCGAGCGGCTCGCTTGGGACAGCTTCGCCGAACTGACGTTCCGTTCGCGTTTGGGCGCCACCATTGAACGAACCGGGCTCGTCGCCCCCCATGTCGACGTCGCCCTGTTGGAACCCCTATGTGGCGAGATCGCCGTTCGCCTTCAGGACGAGCTTCCGATAGCGGCCGGCATTCTCTCGGACGAGGAGATCCTGCGGTTCCTCGTCGGTCTGCTCGACCACATGCGCGCCCGCGGCGCCGTTGTGAACAGCGTCACGCGACTTTACGTCGAGCGCGAGGCGAACTGGTTCGGGGTAATGAAGGCTCATGAGCAAGGGCAATCGCTGCCGAGTTACGCGCCGGGCGCTCCCAAACCGCTCTTTCCTTCCAATCGTGTGCTTCAAGGCTTCGAGCCCGTGGCGAGCGATTCCGCGGGTGGCTGGTATGTGCCCTGGTTCCTGAAGTGGTTCGACAAGGACATGCCGCTGACCGGCGAGGTCCATCGCGACTTCTACGACCTTGTATTCCGCGTTCTCGAACACAGGGGTGTCACGGAGAGGCTGGCGATCGGGCGCGACAAGGACGTTTCCACCAGCTGCGCATGGGGGCTGCGTCCGTCCACGGTTCGTGTGTTCTCGAAGACCGCGCTGGTCCGGTGCGACACCTGCGGCAACAAGCATCACGTCCCTGAACACTACCTCGAAGCGTGGGACGGCATGCGCTGCACTCGCGTCGGCTGCGAGGGTCACCTCGCGGAGGCGGACGACGGGCTGCGGACCCGCTTCCGCACGCGCATCATGACCAAGGGGCGCATAGCGAGGGTGATCGCCGCAGAGCACACCAGCCTATTGGGGCGCGCGGACCGGCAGAGGATCGAGCAGCGCTTCATGACCGCCGACCGCCGGTCTTGGTATCCAAACCTGCTCGCCGCAACGCCGACGCTGGAGATGGGGATCAACATCGGCGACCTGTCGACGCTGGTGCTCTGCTCCGTGCCGCCGGAGCAGGCGAACTATGTCCAGCGCATCGGTCGGACAGGGCGACGCGACGGCAACTCGCTCAACGTCACCGTGGCGACCGCACGACCGCACGACATGTGGTATTGGATCGATCCCGAGGAGATGATCTCCGGTAAGGTCCGCACACCTGGGGTTCATCTCAAGGCCGTCTCGATCCTCAAGCGTCAGTTCGCCGCCTACACCTTGGATCGATGGGTGGCCGAGGCCGGCATTGGCGTGCGTAGCTACGGCAAGCTCCGCGACGCGCTCAATGCCATCGCCGTAGGCAACAAGGACGCCTTCCCTCTCTATTGGTTCGATTTCGTCGAGAAGCAGGCCACCAGCCTTTTCGAGGGCTTCTGCCTGCTCTTCCCGAAACTTCGGGAGGACGCCGAGGCTTTGGAGGCCTTGCATGCCTTCGCGCAAGGCGGCGATGGCGAGGGACTGGCCCACCTTGTCGCGAACGAGTTCACCGACGCCAAGAACGAGATGCAATCGATCCAGCAGCGGGTCGACGCCTCGACCGCGATGGCCAAGCGGTTGAAGGCCGAGCAGCCTCCGCCGACCGATCTAGATGAAAGGCTCACCGCGCTTTCCCGCGAGAAGCAGTCGTTGCAGCAGATCCGTCGCGACATCAGCAAGCTCGACATCGTTGGGTTCCTCACCGATCGAGGTATCCTCCCGAACTACATGTTCCCCGAGCAAGGCGTGACGCTGAAGTCGGTGATCTATCGTTCGGAGGTCGCGGGAGAGGCGGACAAGGCGCCAACCATCACCGAATACATGAGGCCAGCGGCCTCGGCCCTAGCGGAGTTCGCACCGAACAACCTCTTCTATGCCGACAGCCGCAAGCTGAAGATCGATCAGGTCGATTTGTCGGCATCGCCGATCGAATTTTGGAGGGTCTGTCCCGACTGCACGCACATCGCCCTGGCTCAGGCAGAGACGACCGAATCCGGTTGCCCCTCCTGCGGGTCCAACATGTGGGCGGACAAGGGCGCGCGCCGGCCCATGATCAGGCTGAAGCAGGTCTACGCGATCGGCAACGAGCGCAGATCCCGTATCGGCGACGACGGTGACGAGCGCGAGACCCGCTATTTCGACAGGGACTACCTCCCCGCCTTCGACAAGGGCCAGATCGGCGAGGCCTATGCCGTCGACGACGGCGTCCGACCTTTCGCGTTCGAGCACTTGCGCCGTTGCACGTTTCGCGAGGTCAACTTCGGCGAGAACGGCGAGGCGCCTTCGGGGCAGAAGGTCGCTGGCCAGCGTCGACAGGGGCACGGCTTCTCACTCTGCCGAGCCTGCGGGAGGGTGCAAGACCCGTCCGAACTTCGCCGTTTGCGAAGGGTCGGATCGGAGAAAGGGCTGCACCTACCTCGCTGCCAGGAGGTCGATTCCGAGAGCGACGAAACCTACGTGTCCGTCGTCTACCTCTATCGCGAGTTCACCTCGGAGGCGATCCGCTTCCTATTGCCACTCCCGTCGACCGAGGACCATGACGCGGTCAAATCGCTCCGCTCCGCCATGGACCTCGGTCTGCGACTGCACTTTAGGGGGAAGGTCGATCATCTGAAGACCTCCCTGGTCGAGACCGCTGAAGGCGCGCTGACACGACGCTATCTCTACCTCTACGACACGATCCCCGGGGGGACGGGCTACCTCAAGCAGCTCGCGACACGCCCCGACGAAATGAGGGACGTATTCGCCCTGGCCTTGGCGCACATGCGCGAGTGCCCATGCAATTCCGATCCGCGGAAGGACGGCTGCCCACGTTGCATTCGCTCCCATGCCTCGACGTTCGGGAGCGGCGAGGTATCAAGGGATACCGCGATGCGGATCATCGCGGAGATCCTTAGCGACTGGGACAAGCTTCGCCGCATCGAAGGCGTCGATAGCGTCAAGATGAACAAGGCGCTGGAAAGCGAACTGGAGGCGATGTTCGTCAGGAAGCTCGGCGACGTCGTCCGGACAAACGGCGGCAAGATCGTTTCTTCGGTGGTCGGTGGACAGCCGGGCTACTTCATCAGGCTCGGGGGCGGCGAGTGGCACGTGCAGCCCCAGGTCGAACTTCACAAGCGCTTTCCCAACGTCCCCGCCACGCGAGCCGACTTCGTCCTGTGGCCGGCCGTCCCGGCACCGGGGGCGAAGCCGATCGCCATCTACCTCGATGGATGGGAATGGCACAGGGACCGTATCCCCGAGGACTTGCAGCTTCGGCAGGAACTCCAGCGCTCCGGTCACGTCTTGGTCTGGTCGCTGACCTGGGACGACGTCGAGTTGTCGGCGGAAGCGGCCAAGCGGCATTTCTGGGAGCCCGTGGGTGCCCTGCCGGAGGAAAAGCTCCGGCTTCTGGAAGGCGGTCCGGATGCGGTGGCGCGGCTGAAGAAGATCTTGGAGGCGTCACCGTTCTCGCAGTTCACCTCCTACGTCCAACATCCGGACGCCAACCTTTGGGCCAAGGCCGCGAACACTTTCTCAACGGCGGTTCTCCTGCTTGGGCTGCAATCGGGCAAGGCTGCGAACGCCCTTGAACTCGTCGAAGGGTTCGCGGGAGATCAGGCGCGCAAGACGCTGCAATCCTCACCGGGAGCGATCCTGGGCCTTGTCGAGGCCTCAGGCATCGGCTGCTTGGCCTCCGCAGTGGAAAAGACATGGAAACCACCTTCATGGCCTCGTCCTGAGGGGATCGCCACCATTCTGGGTTTCGAGCACCGGCTGCAGTTCTCGGTCGACGCAAAGAAGGCCTGGAACGGTGCGCTGAGGCTGCTGAACCTCCTGCAGTTCGGCGGGCCGTTCTACGTCGGCTGCGCCGATGGTATCGCGCTAGACGCAGCCACGCGGCCGTCCGCGGGAAGCGAGCGCGCCGCTGCGCCAGAGGCGTGGGCGGAGATCGAAACGCTGGTCCTATCCGAGCTCTTGCCCCTGATCGCGAAGCTCAAGGCCAAGGTTCCCGCTATCACTCCTCCGGAAGCGCTCTATGAGGTCCTCGGCGAGCAGGGTTCCGTCCTTGGCACGCTCGAACTAGCCTGGCCGGATCGCAAGGTCGGTGTGGTGATGGAGCCGGACCTGGTCGACCAATTCCCAGGCTGGAAAATCGTTGTGTTCTCGGGAGCGGACAACCTGTTCGAGGACGACGCTGTTGGAGTGGCAGCAGAATGACGCGCAAACCCGACGTTCACATCATGATCGACGCGCTCCTTTCCCAGAACCGTCTGCCGCGGGCGGTCCAGGATAAGGCAGCGAAGCTGATCCTGAAGCTTAAGAACGATCCCTCGGCGAACGGCATCAACTTCGAGAGCATCGAGGGGGCCCGCGACCGGCACATGAAGTCGGCAAGGGTCGACCAAGCCCATCGAGCCATCATCTATGATCGCGGGGGCGCCCTGATCGTGCTCTGGATCGACAAGCACGACGATGCCTACGACTGGGCGCGAGATCGAGTCATCGACGTCAACCCGCTGACCTCCTCGGTTCAGGTCACCGACATGCGGCTCGTTGCCCGGGCCCCGCATGCACCGGACGTCTCCACCGCTGCCTCGCCATCTCGTTTCAAGGACCTGACCGACTCCGACCTGATAGCGGTGGGCGTCCCGGACGCGCTCATTCCAGCCATTCGGGCCATCGTCACCGATGAGGACCTCGAAACCCGCAAACCCGGCATCCCGGCCGACGCCTACGACGCACTGGTCTGTCTCGCCGCCGGCTACTCGGTGCAGGAAACCCTCGACGAGCTGGAGCGCGCACGGAATCCCCAAGTTAGCTCGGATGACTTCGCCGCCGCCCTGAAGACGCCGGAGAGCCAGAGGTCGTTCTGGTTCGCGGAGGATGAAGACGAACTCCAGAAGGTGCTGGATGAGCCCCTCGAATTCTGGCGGGTGTTCCTCCACCCATCGCAGCGGAAGCTGGTCGATCGCCAATGGAACGGGCCTGTTCTGGTTCGTGGTGGGGCGGGCACGGGCAAGACGGTCGTCGCCATGCATCGCGCGAGATATCTCGCCGATCGCCTGAATGCGGCCAACGATAAGCTGGGCAAGATCCTCTTCACGACGTTCACCTCCAACCTCGCCGCGGACGTCGCCGCGAACCTGAACACCCTGTGCAGTCCCGATCAGATGGCCCGCATCGAGGTCCTGCATCTGGATGCTTGGGTGACCGACTTCCTCCGGCGTCAAGGTTACAAGCGTGAGATCCTTTACTCGGATGATCCGCGTCAAAAGGATGCGTGGGACGCCGCCCTGCAAGCTCAGGGAAGCGACATCGGTCTAAGCGCCGGCTTCCTCAAGGATGAATGGCGCCAGGTCGTGCAGGCCAACGGCATCGCGGACCTGTCCGGTTACCTACGCGCCCAGCGCGCCGGCCGCGGGACACCGATCGACCGCAGGACGCGTGAGAAAGTCTGGGCGGTTTTCGCCGCCTATAGAGCGCGACTCGACGCCGAGGAGCTCTCGGAACCCGAGGACGCCTATCGGCATGCGCGCGAGATCCTCGTCGCCAAACCGACCATGCTTCCCTATCGCGCGATCGTAGTGGACGAGGCCCAGGATCTCGGCGCGGAAGCGTTCCGGTTGATCGCAGAGCTGGCTCCGAAGACAGAGGGAGTGGCGGCGCCGGATAGCGTGTTCGTCGTCGGCGATGCGCATCAGCGCATCTACGGACGCCGTGCCGGTCTTACCAAATGCGGCATCAACGTTCGCGGCCGTAGCCGCAAGCTTCAGATCTGCTATCGGACCTCGGATGAGATCCGGCGGTTCGCGGAGGCGATCATCCAAGGCGTCTCGGTAGACGATCTCGACGATGCGACAGATGACCTTAAGGGGTATCGGAGCCTCTTCCACGGGCCGCATCCAGAGATCGCGATCACGCCATCCGCCGATCAGCAGGCTTCCGCGCTCCTGGCATGGATCCAAGCCTGTCGAACCGACGGGATAGAGGACAGCGAGATTTGCGTGCTCGCCAGAACGAACGAACTCGTCCGGGCGATCGCAGACGTCCTCAAGCAGCATGAGGTCAAGACCTGCATGTTGGCCCGCAAGCAAGCCGACGACCGTCGCCGCCCAGGCGTGCGGCTAGGCACCATGCACAGGGCGAAGGGACTTGAGTTCGCAGCCATCGCGATGGTGGATATCAACGCCGACATCGTGCCTCCACGCTGGTTGATCGAGGGGGCACCCGATGCGGTCATCCGGAAATCCGTGGTCGATGCCGACAAGGCGCTCCTGCACGTGTCGGCGACCCGGGCGAAGAAAAGACTCTTCGTGTCGACCTCCGGCCAGGCAAGCGAGCTCATTGCAGCGTTCAACGGGACCCGGTCGGCGGCGGCCTGATCAACCGCCGATCACCTCATACTTCCAGCTGTGATGGCTGTAGAGGTACTGGGCGCCGCCGAGACGATCGGTCAACTTGGCGCGGATGCGGAAGCGCGTGCCCACAGGATGGTTGCGGATGATCGAGCGGGGGCATTCCACATGGATGCCGTCGGGAAGCCCCTCTGACGCCAGTGGGCGGACATGGATGTCGCCATGGCGTCCGGACGTCGACGCGACGCGATACGTTTCCACCAGGATTGATCGATAGGGCTCGGTTGGAAGCGACATCCATTGACCTCGTTCGGGAGCACTCCGCATCGGCGATGAACCGTGCGATCGCGTCCCAAATCTAGCGCATCAGCACCCGGTGACCAAACGGCATCGCTTCGGCCCGCCACGCGAAGGCATGCCCCATGTGCAAGCGGATCCTGCGCCCTAGTCGTCGTCCAAGCGCCGGGTGGCGTTGTCAATGCCTATCTGGTGCCCGACGAGGTCAGCGACCCTGCGGCTGACGGCGTGCCAATGCCCGTCAGGGCGGCTGTCGTCTACGAGCTTGCCATGTCGGAGTTGATGAGCACGCCATCGGGCGACGCCGTAGGCCTGCGCGCCGTGCTCGTGGATCAGGGCCTGGGCGTCGGATTCCACCAGCGGCGGGATGGCTCGCCGGAACAGTTCCCTTAGGGCTTTCCAGAGTGACATGGCGCAAGTCGTCCGTGACGGCATCGTCACGATTATGGCCCAACCATCGGCCTCGGTGGAGGGGCAGGCAGCAACGCGAACGGATTGACCGTGCCGATCCCTCGAAGGCTATCGTCCTCCATCCAGCGAAGAGGATGGCCATGGCGCAGACCTATACCCGGAAGGAGCTCTACGAGCTGGTCTGGAGCGAACCGCTTCGGACTTTGTGCACCCAGGTCGGCGTCTCGGACGTCGCCGTGAAGAAGGCGTGCAAGAAGGCCGACATCCCGACGCCGCCGCAGGGCTACTGGAACAAGGTCCATGCCGGCAAGAAGACGACCCGCATCGCCTTGCCCGCCCGGGGCCTTGGGATGCCGGACGAGGTCGTCATCGGCGCCGATCGCTGGGGCTACTATAACCACGATCCGATGGCGCCGATCCCGCCGGAGCCCAAGTTCGAGGACGACGAGGCGGCGATCCGCAAGATCGCCGCGAAGCTCGTAGGCAAGGTCGCCATCCCGAACGATTTCTCCCGCGCGCACCCGCTCGTCCGCGCCTTGCTGAACGAGGACGACAAGCGCGCCGCCGAGCACAGGGTGCTGACCTACTACTCGTCCTGGAACCGGCCGCGCTTCGTCACCGCGTTCGACCGGCGGCGGCTGAAGGTCGCGAACGGATTGCTGCTGGGCACCGGCAACTGCGGCGCGAAATGGTCGATTTCGGGGAAGGACGATCTCGCGTTCGTCGCGACGATCGGCACCCAGCACATCGGCCTGAAGGTGGCCAAGGCGACCGCCAAGTCGAAGCGGGTGGTTCGTGGCAAGGAGGTCGTCGACGAGGTCGAGTTCATCGAGGTCACGCTGGGCCCGACCGAATACCAATCGACCGAGCGCACGTTCACATGGAAGGACGACGCCAACGTCAGGGTCGAGGGATTCGCCACGGAGATCGTCAACGAGATCTTTGTCGAGGCCGAGCTGCGCTATCGCGAGCATGTCGTCCATCATCACCAATGGCTCATCCAACGCCAGGCCGACGAGATCGAAGCCGCCAGGAAGCGGAAGGTCGAGGCCGAACGCCTGGAGCGCGAGCGGCGCGAGAAGCTCGAACGAGAGCGCGTCGAACGCCTAATGGCCGATGCGGACGCGCTGCGTCGGGCGGGCGAGATCCGCGACTACGTCACCCGCGCGTTGGCAGCCAACCAGGTTCGGCCCGATGCCATCGCGATCGAGCAACTGGAACGCTGGCGTCTCTGGGCGCTCGCTCAAGCCGACCGGATCGATCCCGTCCTCAACGGCAGTTTCGTCGCGCTTAGCGGAGATCTCCTGGAGAGCGAAGATGCACCTGATCGGTCATAGCCATAATAGGGCATGACATCAGAAGGTTGTGGCCGCCGGCCGCGGCGATCTCCAGCACGCGCCGGGCGCTCTCCTGGCCGCGGATATCGGCGAGGTCGGGCAACGGCCCGGCCTGGCGCGCGATCGCGGGTTCCGGCCGCGCCATCACCTGCGTGCCCTTGAAATGATTGGCGAGCTGGATCAGCGAACGCGGCGCGAGGATGTCGATATCGGCCGCCGCCCAGGCCGCCTCGGGCCCGCAGGCCGCCGGGCAGATCAGCCCCTGGCCGCGGGCATAGACGGCGATCGCGGCCGGCAGCACGCCGGCGACCGCGGTGATCGAGCCGTCGAGCGCGAGCTCGCCGAGCACGGTGTAGCCGGTGAGCGCATCGGCCGGGATCGCGCCGATCGCGGCCATCACCGCGAGTGCGATCGGCAGGTCGTAATGGCTGCCCTCCTTGGGCAGATCGGCCGGCGCCAGGTTGACGGTGATGCGCTTGGCCGGCAGCGCCAGGCCGGACGCGATCAGCGCGGCGCGCACGCGCTCCTTGCTCTCGCCCACTGCCTTGTCCGGCAGCCCGACCAGGATGAAGGCGACGCCGCCCGGCGTGACCTGGACCTGCACGTCGACGGCGCGCGCCTCGATGCCCTCGAACGCCACCGTCGCGACTCGCGTCACCATCAGCGCCACCCCATTCCCCAGGGAGAGGCTAGCGAAGGCTCAGCCGGATGGCAAGAACATATCGGGAACTTCAGCTGGGCGCGAGGGCCGCGCGCCGCGCCATGAACTGCCGCAGCAGGACGGGCGCGGCGATGATCGCGCCAATCGCCACGCTCCCTGGCGTGGCCAGGATCATCGGCAGGGCGGCGAGTGCAATCACCAAGCGCTCCCACATGGCCAATGGCGCCAGGAACCAGCCGGCGAAGGCGGCCGAGAAGAAGGTGATGCTCACGATGCAAGCCGCGGTCGAGCCGATCAGCTCGGTCCAGGTGAAGCCCGACGCCATGATCAGCATCGAAGGCGAGAACACGAAGACGAAGGGCACCAGAACCTTGCCGAGCGCCAGCCGGAAGGCGGTGTTGCCGGTCTTGAACGGGTCGGCCCCGGCCATGCTGGCGCCGGCATAGGCGGCGATCGCGACCGGCGGCGTCACGTCGGCGAGCACCCCGTAATAGAACACGAAGAAATGGGCCACGAGCGGCTGCACGCCGAGCATGCCGAGCGCCGGCGCCGCGACGGTCACCATGATGATGTAGTTCGCCGTGGTCGGCACGCCGCAGCCGAGCAGGATGCAGACGATGCCGGTGAGACAGAGCGTGAAGAACAGCGTGGCGGCCTTGATGTCGAAGGGCAGGAACGGCAGGAAGCCGAGGATGCCGTTGGCCCATTGATCGGCCAGCGAGGTCACGATCCAGGAGATCTTGAAGCCGACGCCGGTCAGCGTCACCACGCCGACGATGATGCCGACCGTCGCCGCGGCCGCACCGACGCCGATCGCGTATTTCGCCCCGAGGATGAAGGCGTCGATCATGTCGTGGAGCCGGCGGCGGCCCTCGGCCGAGCGCATCAGCACGCCATGGGCCATCACCGCGAAGCAGGCCAGGGTGAAGCCGGCATTGACGCCGGGCACGCGCAGGAACTCGGTCGGCGCGGCAAGGCCGATGGCGAGCGCGAAGACCAGCGCCGAGGCTGCGCGGTACTGCGCCAGGCCGACGAGCATGCAGCCGGTGATGCCCCAGAAGGCGGCGAGATAGGGCGTGTAGCCGGTGAACAGGACCAGGATCAGCGCGAAGAGCGGCGCGATCGTCGGCCAGTCGCGGGCGAAGACCTCGCGCAGCTTCGGGATCTCGGCGTCGGTCAGGCCGCGCATGCCGCTGCGCCGCGCCTCGAAATGGACCTGCATCAGCACGCCGAAGAAATGCATGAAGGCCGGAATGATCGCGGCGACGACGATGGTGGCATAGGGCAGGTTGAGGAACTCGACCATCAGGAAGGCGGCCGCCCCCATGATCGGCGGGGTGATCTGGCCGCCGGTCGCGGCGGTCGATTCGATCGCCGCCGCGAAATGGCGCTGGTAGCCCAGGCGGATCATCATCGGGATCGTCAGCGAGCCGACCGTCACCGTATTGGCGACCGAGGAGCCGGAGATCATGCCGAACAGGGCCGAGCCGAAGATCGAGATCTTGGCTGGCCCGCCGGCGAAGCGCCCGGCCACCGCCGCGGCGACGCCGAGGAAGAGCCGGCCGAGGCCGATCCGGGTGGCGAGCACGCCGAACAGCACGAAATGGAAGACATAGGTCGCGACCACGCCGAGCGCGACGCCGTAGACGCCCTGGCTGGTCAGGTAGAGATGGTTGACGAGATTGGCCCAGGTCGAGCCCGGATGCAGGAAGATGCCGGGGAACCAGTTGCCGTAGAGCGCATAGACCATGGCAAAGAGCGCGATCAGCGGCAGGCCCCAGCCGATCGAGCGGCGTGTCGCCTCGATCATCAGGACGATCGTGATCGTGCCCATGGCGACGTCGAGCGGCGAGGGATTGCCGACGCGGAAGACGAGATCCTCGAAGATCCAGGGAACGTAGAGGCTCGCCGCTGCGACCGCGACGGCGAAGATCCAGTCATAAAGCGGCACGCCGCCCGGCCGCAGCCAGGTCGAGGCGTGCAGCGTCTGAGCGTCGCTCTTGCGGGCCGAGAACACCAGGAAGATCAGCCCGAGCACGAAGGCGAGATGGATGCCGCGATGCGTCGTCTCGCGCAGCAGGCCGAAGCCGGCGGTGTAGTAGTGGAAGGCCGAGAGCGCGAGCAGGAGCCCGCCGACGATCAGCGCCGTGCCGTGCGGCACCTTGCGGAACTGCATCTCGGGATCGAGCTCTTCCTCGAGCTTGGCGAGATCGGCGACGGAGGGCTGGGTGACCATGCGAAGTCCTCGGCGGTCCTATGCGGCGAGCGTGAAACTTGTCGCGCCGCAAATCAAAAAAATCCGCCGTCATCCCGGCCGTAGCGAAGCGGAGCGCCGGGATCCATCGTCGGGCGCCGGAGCGCTACGATGGATCCCGGGCCGACCTCCGGTCGCCCGGGATGACGGCGGTCAATGAAGGAAGGCTGCTCCGGCCGCTTATTTCAGCAGCCCGGCTTCCTTGTAGAACTTCTCGGCGCCGGGGTGCAGCGGCACGCCGAGCAGGCCCTTGAGCGCGGTTTCCTTCTGGATCGCCTTGCCCTTGGCATGGCCGGCGTCGAGCGCGGCGCGGGCCTTGTCGCTCCACAGCGCCTTGGTCACGGCATAGACCGTGTCGGCCGAGATCTTGGCCGAGGTCACCCAATGGGCGCCGACCGCGACGGTCTTGACCGCGCCGACATCCTTGTAGGTGCCGGCCGGAATCTCGTCCGCGGCGAAGAACGGAAACTCCTTGGCGAGCTTCTCGGCCTCGGCGCCGGTGATCGGCAGGATGTCGATGCCGGAGCCGGTCGAGGCCAGCTCCGAGATCGCCGCTGCCGGGAAGCCGCCGGTGAAGAAGAAGGCGTCGACCGAGCCGTCCTTCATCTTCTCGGCCGCCTGGTTGGGCTTGAGATACTCGGCCGAGATGTCCTTTTCGGAAACGCCGAAGGCGGCGAGGATGGCCTTGGCGTTGAGCAGCGTGCCGGAGCCGGGCTCGTCGAGCGAGACCTTCTTGCCCTTGAGATCGGCGATGCCCTTGACGTTCGAGGCCTTGCGCACGACGAGATGCACCGATTCCGGATAGAGATTGGCGATCGAGCGCAGCTCCGCGACCTTGGGCTTGCCCTCGTAGACGCCGGTGCCGGAATAGGCCCAGTAGGCGACGTCGGCCTGGACGAAGCCGGATTCGGCTGCGCCGCCGACGATGGCGTTGACATTGGCGACCGAGCCGTTGCTGGCCACCGCGGTCGAGACGAGCTGGGGCGGCGCCGAGATGGCGTTCGCGATCAGGCCGCCGATCGGATAATAGGTGCCGGCCGTGCCGCCGGTGCCGATGCGGAAGAAGGCCGGCGCCTGGGCGAGCGCCAGGCCGGCCGCCAGCGCGACGCCACCGAGCGCGAGGCCCATGACGGCGAATTTCGATTTGAGGATGGACATGTGGCTTGATGCTCCCGTGAACCGGGGAGTGTTCGCAGCTTTTGGCCGGCGATCAAGAGCCGTGACGGCAAGACCCGTGCGTTTCGCGCCGCGCCGGCGCAAGATTGTGGCTATTTCTGGGCACGACCGTCCCGCTGTGGCTGTATTGGAGCCTGGCGGCATGGCTGCGAACCGTCATTGCGAGCGCAGCGAAGCAATCCAGGGGCTCATGCACTCCCCTGGATTGCTTCGTCGCTAAGCTCCTCGCAATGACGGTCTTTCCACCCGTCCGGCAGCCTCTCAACGACCCTTGCCGCCCTCCGCCTTTGCATGCGCGTCGCCCGAAATCCGGTCGCTCAGCGCCATCAGCAGGCCGGAGCCGACGAAGACGAGATGGATCGCGACATACCACATCAGGTCGCGGTCGCTGGTGCCCTTGACGTTCATGAAGGCCTTCAGCACCTGGATCGCCGAGATCGCGACGATCGAGGAGATCAGTTTGAGCTTGAGCCCGGAGAAGTCGATCTTCGACATCCAGTCGGGCCAGTCGCGATGCGCGCTGGCGTCGATCTTCGAGACGAAGTTCTCGTAGCCCGAGAAGATCACGATCACGATCAGCGAGCCGGTGAAGGTCAGGTCGATCAGCGCCAGCACGCCGAGGATGACCTCGGCCTCGGTTGCGGTGAAGACATGGCTGAGGAAATGGAAGGCTTCCTGCAGCGCCTTGATCAGCAGCCCGCCCAGCGCCAGCACGAGCAGCAGGTAGAACGGCGCCAGGAGCCAGCGGCTGGCGAAGAGAATCGACTCCAGCACCCGGGCCGCGCCGGACGACGCGCGAACGGGTCCCTCGCTCTCTGCCGCACGCTCGCTCATCGTCCGCCCCGCTCGATCGGCCAGCCTGTTTTCTGCCATGACGCGAAGATGCCCCGCAAGCGGGGCTGCGGGGCATCGTCGTCGAAAGCGGCCGGCAGCTAGGCGTCGACGCCGACGCCGATCTGGCAGGCGACGCCGGTGCCGCCCAACCCGCAATAGCCGGCCGGGTTCTTGGCGAGATATTGCTGGTGATAGTCCTCGGCGAAATAGAACTCCGGGGCGTCGAGGATCTCGGTGGTGATCGGCCCGTAGCCGCGCGCCGCCAGCGCCTCCTGATAGGCGGCCCGGGACCGTTCGGCCGCCTGCTTCTGCTCGGCGCCGAAGACATAGATGCCGGAGCGGTACTGCGTGCCGGAATCGTTGCCCTGGCGCATGCCCTGGGTCGGGTCGTGGTTCTCCCAGAAGGTCTTGAGCAGGGCCTCGTAGGAAATCTTCGCCGGATCGAACACCACGAGCACGACCTCGTTATGGCCGGTCAGGCCGGAGCAGACCTCCTCATAGGTCGGGTTGGGCGTCAGGCCGCCGGCATAGCCGACCGCCGTGACCCAGACCCCGTCCTCGATCTGCCAGAACTTGCGCTCGGCGCCCCAGAAGCAGCCGAGGCCGAACAGTGCCTTTTGCGCTCCGGCGGGGTAGGGCCCCTTCAACGCGTGCTCGTTGAGGAAATGGCGTTCGGCGGTGGGGATCGGCGCGGGGCGGCCGGGCAGCGCCTCGTCGCGCGTGGGCAGCGTCGTCTTCTTGCGCAGGGAGAACATCGCGGGCTCCATCCTTGGTGATCGCTCCAAGATAGGTATGCTGCGGCCGTTCCGACAGTCATGTCCCGTGCATGCCGCCTCACCGTCGCGTGACGATGCCGACCTGCGGTTTCGGCCGCGCGCCGAGCCAGAGCAGCAGGAAGCCGAGCACCAGCGCGACCAGAGCGGTCGGCGCCAGCGTCAGATAGAGCATGACGGGGTCCCAGAGCAGCGGGTGGATATGCCGCTCGATCGCGGGCTGCAGCAGGAGGTAGCGCTCGCCCAGCAGGCCGAACAGCGTCTCGCCGAGCGGCGTGGCCTGGAGCGCGGAATTGGCGATCGAGCGCGCGCCGTCGATGATGAGCGCGACGAAACCGGCGGCGAGGCAGACATAGCCCAGCAATCGGACGAGGAATCTCAGCGTCCCGCTCCCTTCCCGTCATCTCCCCCTCTTCGATGTGACCTCTGGGCCGGCGCTTTGCAACCTCGCGCCGCAGCATTGCGCGGCGAATGCGAAAACCCCGTTTCGGGTCTTGAAACTAGCCGGCTCGGCGGTCATAAGCAGCGCGCCGGACAGGTGGCCGAGTGGTTGAAGGCGCACGCCTGGAAAGTGTGTATACGGGAAACCGTATCGCGGGTTCGAATCCCGCCCTGTCCGCCAGCTGGTTTTCAGCCTCCCACATTTGCCGCGAGCCGCCGCGAATTCGTCGGTATGTCCGGGCGTTAGGGCCTACGCCGCTCTCTTGTCTCAAGCAAAATTCAGAGGAATAAGCCCTTTCGGGGAGCCTTTCTGGGCGCAGGGCCGTCAGCTTCGGTTGCCTGGAAGAACCGAAGTTAGTCGCAGTTTCGGCGGCAACGTCGCACGTTGGCGCTGCGCGGAGGTGGAATTGTGTAGATCTGAACGTGCGGCTTCGGGCAGCTCGGCCATTGATCCGGCCCCTCGACCGGGTGTCAGCGATTGTTGAGCTTGGATCGAGCGATAGCGTCCCCTACCGTCATGTCCCGAACACCGAGCTCCGCGATGAGATTGGGAGCACAGGATCGTGGCCACGGTGGTCGTCGCCTTCGTGCTGGTCTTCTTCGTCAGGCTGATCGCACTGATCCGGCCATAGACTTTCGTCTGATACCGCCCGTCGCCGACGCAATTTTCTGCGAAGGCGAGAGCCTGCGCCCTGCAACTTCCTGTCTTCTGGCAGCTCGTTTCTGAACGGCACCGGAACAGACAGCACATGACGAAAAAATAATGATTCCTGCCGGGTCTGGCGCGGTTTTCCCCGTCGATCTTACATCGATCCCGCGACGGCATGCGCCGTTGCATCTCGGGGAGAGAGGTCGATGGAAGGGGTTGGTTCGGCGTTCGAGGAGGTCGTCACGCTGCGGCAGGCCAAGCAGCTTATCCAGTGTATGGCGCATGAGCAGAGCTTCCTGCTGCTCTCTCCGCCCGGCCTCGGCAAGTCCGAGTTGGTCTACGAGGCGGCGCGCGAGGCCGGGCTGCCCTGCCGCTCGCTGCTCGGCACCCAGATCGCGCCTGAGGATGTTAGCGGCATTCCGCGCATCGTCGGCGAGCGCTCGGTCTTCTGCCCGCCTCGCGTGCTCCTGCCGGAGAAGCCGGAGCCCTTCTGCCTCTTCCTCGACGAGCTGCCGGCCTGCTCGCCCGACGTGCAGAAGGCGTTCTATTCGCTGCTGCTGGAGCGCCGTCTCGGCGAGCATGCCCTGCCCAAGGGCACCTGGGTCGTCGCCGCCGGCAACCGCCTGCAGGACCGGGCGCTGGTCCGGGCGATGAGCTCGGCGCTGGTCAACCGCGTCACCATCCTGCAATTGCGGGTCGATGCCGGCGAATGGCTCGCCTGGGCCGAGCGCTCCGGGATCAGGCCCGAGATCCGCAGCTTCGTCTCGACCATCCCCGACGCGCTGATGCGGCCTGTCCCTGCCGATCCGGTGCCGTTCTCGACGCCGCGCGCCTGGGCGCTACTCTCCCGCGCGCTCGATCTTGCCCAACGTTCGGGCCTGCTCACCAACGAAAACCGCCGTGCTCTCGCCTTCGGCCGGCTTTCACCCGAGGACGCGGTGGTGTTCTGCGCGCTGGCCGAGGATGCGATCGGGGCCCTGCGGCCGCTCGACGACTACCTGCGCAAGCCCGAATTGCTGCCCAAGGGCGATTCCGCCCGCTGGTTCGTGCTCGACTGCATCCGCCAGCATGTCCGCGACGGCAAGGCGAAGGGCCTGAAGCCGCAGACCGTCAACCGCTTCCTGCGCACGCTCTCGCACGAGCACCAGCTCCTCGTCCTCACCGACATGGTCGGGACCTGGGGCGCGCTCGGGGCCGAGCCGGCGATGCTGGCGCTCCTGCGCAAGGTCTCGGCCGCATGAGCGCGGTGCCCGAAACCCGTCCCGACCACAGGGCGATCCGGGCGCGGCTCGTAAACGGGCTCAGGCTCGTCACGGCCCCATTCCCGCATCTGAGCGGGCTTGCGGCCGCCGTCCGGCTGGAGATCGACGAGCGCGTGCCGACCATGGGTGTCTTCGCCTCGGGCCGGCTCCTGGCGAATCCCGGTTTCTCGGCGCGGCTCTCGACCGAGGACCTCGTCTTCGTCCTCGCCCATGAGCTGCTGCATCTGGCGCTGCGCACCCATGACCGGGCGCGCGGCAGCGCGACGCTCGAGTTCAACTATGCCCATGACTACATCATCAACGACATGCTGCGGCACGCGCTGGGGCTGACCGCGATCCCCGCGGGCGGGCTCGACATGCAAGGCGCCCGGCTGAAATCGGCCGAGGAGATCGTCCTCGAGATGCGCCGCAACGGCACCTCGATGCAGACCCGGACCCAGGTCTGGGAGGGCATCGCCGTCACGGTCGAGCAGGTGCTGGGCGCGGCGCGGCAAGCGCCGGCCGGCAGCATGGGCGACGCGCTCGACGCCGCGCGCGAGCGCGAGCTCTTTCCCGAAAGCGCGGCCGAGCAGGCCGAGCGCGCCCGCGCCATCAGGGATCTCGCGACGAAGGGGATGGTCCTGGCCAAGGCCATGGCCGCGCTGCGCGGGCAGGGCACCGGCAGCAGCTCGGAGCAGCGGAACGTCCGATCCGACCGCGGCCTCTCGCGCACGCCCTGGCATGTCGCGCTCCAGACCTGGCTGGAAGGGGTAGCACCCGGCGAGCGCACCTATCTGCGCGCGTCACGCCGCGGCGCCGATCATGGCGAGGTTGTGATGCCTGGCCGCAAGCGCCATTCCTGGCGGCTCAGCGTCATTCTCGACACCAGCGCCTCGATGGGCGACGAGGTTCCGCGCGCACTTGGCGCCATCGCCGATTTTTGCGACATGGCCGGGGTCGACGAGATCCGCGTGATCCAGTGCGACACCACGGTGACCTCCGACGAGACGTTCTCGCCCTCGGCGCTCGCCGAATACGAGATCAGCGGCTATGGCGGCAGCGACCTCAATCCGGCCATGACGGCACTCGCCGAGGATGCGCGGGTCACTGCGGCGGTGATCATCACCGACGGCGAGATCTCCTATCCACAGGAACCGCCGCCCTATGCGGTGCTCTGGGCGCTGCCGAAGTCTTCCGCCTCTTTCCAGCCGCCCTATGGCCGCATCGTCACGCTCGAAACGGGAGTCTCGTCATGAAGGTCGTGCAGGAACTCGTCGCCTATTTCGACCAGCGCGGAAAACTCTCGCGCCGGCAGCTCAAAAAGCTGCTCGAACAGAATTTCGTCGCCTCCGACGCCCCAACCAACATGCACGGCCTGTGCGAGAGTGTCGGCGCGACCTATTATTTCCGCGTCACCGGTATTACCGAGGGCCAGCTCTGGGGCACCGACATCTATAGCGGCGATTCGACGATTGGGGCCGCGGCGGTCCATGCCGGGCTGCTCGAGGCCGGCGAGACCAAATTCCTCAGGGTCACGGTGGTGCATCCGCCGGAAAGCTTCCCGGCCTCGACCCGCAACGGCGTCACCAGCACGGAATACGGCAAATACCAATACGCCTGGATGCTGTCGACGATCTGAGCGCCTTCCCGCGTCATCATCGGGCTGCGATGATGCTCCCGATAGATCGTCCGGGCCGCTCCGCCGTGGCAATGCCGGCGCGCAATTGCAGATAGCGCAGTGCCCCGCAGGCCTGCGAACTGCAAGGCAATGGTGCGCAGCGCAAGATCGGTGCGCCGTCCGCTCCCTCAGCGCCCGCGCCCGCCATCGCCACTGCACCGGCCACGATTCCCATGCCGCCGATATTCGACGCAGCAGCTGCCAAGCCATGGAAACTGACGAAGCGTCCAACGGGACACTCCCTGGGCTGGCGCGAGGATTATGCTCGCAGAGTATTACGTACGAGACCGCTCAACTCTTACAGGCTTTCAGTCGCAACTCGGGCCCCACCGAGAGCCACGAGCAGGCTGACATCTCGAGTCGCGGCGCGCTCGTCGACATCCGCTTTCAGGCAGGAGCCCAACGTCAGCTACCGGCGCTACTCACGCCTTCTACATCTGTGACCCGTGTGAGCGTGTCTTGGCATCGGTGACGACCTCGGTGCAATCATCTGGCGAGAAGCTGCGGACTATTGCAGAGTCACTGGCGTTCCAACATTGTTGCTGGATCGCAACATTGTTGCGGAAACGCATGAGCTGCTTGGAAAGCCGCGGCCGGCAGGAGGATGCGGCTGGCGATCGAGCGTCCAATGAAATCAGTCACTAATATGATGGATCGTCGCGAGGCTGCTCGGCAAGGATAGAATCCTTCTAAATAACTGGACTTGCAGGGATTTTCGAAGCTCGTATACACCGGCTTGCCCGTGCGCATCGCGGGCGATCCTTCCAGGTGTCGTTGGCTGGCGTGGACAAGCTGAAGCTCGCAAAACTAGTTTCGACTTTCGTGAAGCTTCGGCCGCGGCTCGAACGGGTTGCGCGGGCGCGGACCGGCGGCCATGCGACCGCGCAGGACCTCCTTCAAGACACGTGGCTGAAGCTTGAAACGACCCGGCTGGAAGGCGTGATCGATAATCCCGGCGGCTTCGTCACCCAGGTCGCGAACACGACCGTATCCGGCCATCTCCGCAAGGAGCGCCGCCGTGCCGAGATCGACGCGGAGCTGTCCGGCGTCCTGTGGGACGGGATGGACGAGATCTCGCCGGAGCGGCTGCTGATCGGACGCGAGGGCCTGAAGGCGGTTCGCGAGACGCTCGACACCCTGCCGGAGAGGACGCGCCGGATCTTTCTGATGAACCGCATCGAGCAGATCCCGCATCGACGCATCGCTGAGATGCTGGGGATCAGCGAAGAGACTGTCTATTACCATATCAGGCGGACGGTCGAGCGTCTGGCGACGGTTCGTGACGAGTTCGGCTTCTGAGTTTTCGCGAAATCTCTTTAGGCAAACGGGCATCTCACGCGTCTATAAGGTAGAAGCGGTCGAAGCTGGCGCTTCGCGCGGCAACCTCGCTCAGCGGACTGAATGGACGAGCACGAGAATCCCCCCGATACCGATCGCCGGATCGCCCTCGATGCGCGCGACTGGATCGTCCGGCTCACCTCCGGCCATGTCAGTGACGCGGATATCCAGAGGTTCAAGCTCTGGCGCGACAGCTCGCCTGCGCACAGGCGGGCTTTCGATCGGGAGCGCGTGTTCTGGCATCAGTTGCAGGCTCTGGACAGCAGCTCGGACGGGATGCCCCCGTTCCAGCCTCCTGTGCCGGCTCGGCGAAAGGCGGTTGCGCGCCGTGCCCTCCTCGTCGGAGGAGGCGCCGTCGCCACCGCAGCGGCAGTAGCGGTCGCCGTGCCCTGGCTCGAACCGTGGTGGAGTGCCGACTTCGCCACCACGGTCGGCGATCAGGCCGCCTTCACGCTGCCTGATGGCTCGGTCGCCACCCTGAACACCGACAGCGCGATCGCGGTAAACTTCACGCCGCGGCTTCGCCTCGTGTCGCTGCTCAAGGGCGAGGCCGAGTTCAAGGTCAGTCCCGCCTCGAACGCGCCGTTCAGGGTCGCGGCGCTCGGCGGCAACAGCGACGCGCTCGGCACAGTCTTCTCCGTCCGGACACTCGCTGATAGGGCGACGGTGACGGTCACTGAGGGGCACGTCCGCGTCGTGGGACCAGCGGATCCGATGGGGCTCGACGAGGCCAGTGCCGGCGGCGTGGAATTGCGCGCCGGAGAGCAGACGAACTATGTCGCCGGCGGAATGCCGCAGGTCGCCTCCGCCGCCGATATGGAGGTGGCAACGGCGTGGCGCAGCGGCCGGGTCATCTTCGAAGGCAGGCCATTCGCCAATGCGATGACCGAGTTGAACCGTTATCTGCCCGAGCGCATCGTCATCGGACCGGCCGTCGACGCCAACCTACCGGTCAGCGCCATTTTCAAGACCAGTGAAGCGCTTGATGCGGTAAGGGCGCTTGCCCGCACACAGGGGCGTACGGTGCGTCGGATTCCGGGCGTGATGATCGTCATCACCTGACGTCCGAAAAGTTATCCGGGAATCCGCTCCGGCCGTCTCTAGGCAAAACCCCGTCTCGCGCGTCAAGGCTATGAAGGGATCAGGCGAGACACGACGCGCGCCCTTCGAAAGTGGCCCGGTGGGCCGTTTCCTATGGGGGCTGTGTTCGATGAGCGACGTTGGAGTTGTGCCAGGTCTCGCAATGGCTGCTAATCGGCGCCTGCTGGCCACCTTGCTGATGAGTACGGCGCTGTCGGTCGGCGCGCTTCCGGTAATCCTTCCGGCTCAGCAGGCCGCCGCGCAATCTGCCCGGACGCACAGCTTCAATATCCCGAGCCAGCCACTGACCCGGGCCTTGCGCTCGCTGGCGAGCCAGACTGGTGTGCAGATTGCCTATGAGACGTCGATCGCGTCCTCAGCAACTGCGCCGGCGGTTTCAGGCACGATGACCATCGAGGAAGCTCTTCGCCGGCTCCTGGCGAGCTCTGGTCTGCGCTACAGCTTCACCTCGGCCAACACGGTAACGATCATTGGCGCCGGAGCGTCGAGTGGCTCCGCCGGCATCGCGGCCGACGGCTCGCTGGTGCTCGACACCATCAACGTGCAGGGAGAAAACCCCAACTCGACGATGACACCGATGGCTCCCTATGCCGGCGGCCAGGTCGCGACGGGTGGCCAGGTCGGCATGCTCGGCAATCGCGACGTGATGAATACGCCGTTCAGCCAGACCAACTACACGAGCAAGACAATCCAGAACCAACAGGCGCGGACGGTGCAGGACGTGCTGGATAATGATCCATCTGTCATCGTGACGGCAAGCGGAACGGCGCATCAATACGAGAACGATTCATTCCGAGGTTTTCGAACCTGGGCGGTGTCCGGGGGCCGAAGTCTGAACGGTTTGCCCGGCCTGGCACCGGCATTCTCGCCGTCCATGGATTTCGTCGAACGCGTCGAGATCTTCAAGGGACCGAGTGCGCTCATCAACGGCATGGCAGTGGCTTCCGGCAATGTCGGAGGCACGGTCAATCTCGTCACCAAACGCGCCGACGACGAGCCCCTGACGCAGGTGACGACACGCTTCTTGTCGAGATCGCAGCTCGGAACGCATGTCGATCTCGGCAGGCGTTACGGCGCGAACAATGAATGGGGTCTTCGCTTCAACGGGTCGTTCGACAAGGGCGACACGCCAATCCGCCCGGAAGACGCGCAGAATGGTGCGGCCGCGCTCAATCTCGATTATCGCGGCGAACGCGTCCGTCTGTCGGCCGACATCGCGCATATGGATCGTGACGCCGGGGCGGGGCCCAATTACCTGCGACCCGCGGCCAACGGTTTAGCCGTGAAGGCGCCTGATGCCGGCACCAGCCTGTTTCCGGATTGGGCCAATAGCTCCGCCAAAGCCACTTTCGGCACGATACGCGGCGAGCTCGATATCACCGACGACATCATGGCCTATGCCGCAATCGGTGCTCAGCGAAGCGAGTTGAAGTCGCGCGGCATGGGAGCGGCAACTCTGCTGAACTCCTCCGGAATCTACAGGGTCGAAACCTGGACCGAACATGGGAAGACTGATGTCCTGTCGATGCAGGGTGGTCTCAGGGCGAAGGTCACGACCGGTCCGGTCAAGCACGACCTCAACCTGAATCTGTCCCGTAGCCGATACGAGCGTCTCCAGAACCCGTTCACCGAGGGAGAGCTGTTCCCGGGTTCAATCTATAATCCAGTTTTCGGCGCGGAGCCCGCTCGAGCCGCTTTCGGGCCGCTCAACAGACGCAGTGATATAACGACCAGCAGCATCGGTTTCGCAGACACTCTGTCGGTGTTAGATGAACGAATTCAGTTCACGGCTGCGGTTCGATACCAGAAGATCGATGCCACGAACTACAACAGGAACAACAATCGATTTACATCCGCCTACGAGAGCGATGCATGGACACCGGCCTTCGGGTTGGTGGTCAAGCCGTGGCAGAACGTGTCGGTCTACGCGAGCTATATCGAGGGGCTGGAGACCGGAACGACGGTTCCTTCCAACTACGCCAATGCCGGCGAGGTCTTCGCGCCCTATGTCAGCAAGCAATATGAAGCTGGGGTGAAGGTCGACTGGGGCACGGTCACGACGACGCTGGCGGTCTTCCAGATCGCTCGGCCGAGCACGATCGACATCGCTTCCACGTCGGGCGGACTACCGACGCTTGCGCTCAACGGCGAGCAGCGGAATCGCGGTCTTGAGTTGAACGCCTATGGCGAACTCATGCCTGGCATACGCCTGCTCAGTGGCGTCACCTTTCTCGATGCTCGCCAGACCAAGACTGCCAGAGGCGCGCTTGATGGAGAGAGAGCGCATGGGGCGCCTCGCGTGCGGGTGGTCGTCGGTGGCGAATGGGATACTCCTTTCATCGACGGGCTGACGCTGACCGGCCGCGTCGCATACACGAGCGACCAGGTCATCAACAATGCCTTGCCGGGCATCACCATACCGTCATGGACGACCGTCGACCTCGGGGCGCGCTATACTTTCGCCGCGCCGTGGAATGCCAAGCCCGTCACCCTTCGCTTCAATGTCGATAACATCTTCAACAAGAGCTACTGGAAGACCGCTGAAGGCAACTACATGTATGCCGGAGAACCTCGCACGTTCCGCGTCTCGACGACCTTCAGCTTCTGACGAAATGGGAGGGAAGGTGTACCGTTCGCAACGGCAAGGTCACGGTATTCGCATGATAGTCCGGGCGAGGTGCTTGAGCTGTCTGACAACGTTCGGACATTGGCTCATCCTCTCGTCCTGCCTGCTCCTGATCGGCATGTCCGTGTCGAGAGCCGAGGTAACGGTGACCGATATCGAGGGTCGCGAGGTGACGATCGCGGCCCCGGCAAAGCGCATTCTCCTGGCGGCGCCGTCTTGGTATCCGGCACTCGCGATCCTCGACAAGGAGGCCGCGAGTCGGATCGTCGGCGTCGCCAGGAACCCGGGCGACTCGTTGCCCGAACCTGAGCAGGAGCTGTCCGGCAAGCCGCGCATCGGCACGATCTGGTCTAGGGCGTTTTCGATCGAGAAGGCGCTCGAACTGAATCCGGACATCGTCATCGGCGGGGGAACGTCCCGTGCTCACTCACAGGCTATGGAAAGCGCGTTCGCCAAGGCGGGCATTCCCGTCGTCTATGTCGATTTCGACTCCAATCCCGTCAGGGACACCGATCGAAGCTTCGAGATCCTCGGGAAGGTCCTCGGCGCGGAAGACAAGGCGGCCGAGTTCGTCGACTTCTATCGGCGGCATGTACGCACGATCACCGATCGCCTGACCACAGCCGGACTTGCCCGGCCGACCTTGCTCATGATGTCGCGCGGCCCCGGCGTGCCATGCT